>Ga0310122_10000708_pt1 | contig 20994 bp, 22 predicted proteins | sample CB6_Bottom_1051__FD_203503 | JGI IMG/M metagenome (GOLD analysis project Ga0310122, IMG submission 203503) | Marine microbial communities from Western Arctic Ocean, Canada - CB6_Bottom_1051 | ecosystem: Environmental > Aquatic > Marine > Oceanic | place: Canada: Western Arctic Ocean | collected...
TCGGGGACCGGCGCAACCGGGAATGAAGGCTCCAGCCATCGCTGGGCGCTCTTTCTCGAATTGATGCGATTCGCAGAGGGCGGAAGCTGTCGTCACGATGCGGTGCTGCGTTATTTCGGTGACGAAGAAGAGACCCTCGCCGGCTGTGGTCGCTGTGATGTCTGCGAACAGCTGGCGGCCGGGCAATCGCTCGCGAATCAAGGGACTGACGAGGAGGTGACGCTCCTCTTGCGAAAGGCGTTGTCCGGGGTGGCGAGAATTCACGGGCGCTTCGGTCTCGGTGCGGCGGTCGCCCTACTCCGAGGACAGGACGATCCACGCCTGCGCGGCGCGAATCTGGACACCACCACGACCTTTGGAATTCTCGCCGAGCATGGCGAGAGTTGGTTGACCAAAGTGCTGCGGCGCTGCGTGACCGCAGGCTGGGTCGATTTCTGGGGCGGTGATCGCCCGGTCGCCATCCTGACGGAAACCGGTGTCGCGGTCATGCGAGGCGAACGGGAGGCTCGGCTTCTCCTGCCCCCGGAAAAGGGCCGGTCGCTGGAAGTCTCAAGGGGCAACTCAGACCGCTCGGATCGATCCTTCGTCATCAGGCGGCGCGGGCGCGATTCGAGCGACTCGGCTGAGATCGAAGAACTGATTCTGGACGAAGCTGCCCTGCGGCGCTTCGATGCGCTTCGCGCCTACCGATTCATTACGGCCCAAACGGAAGGCGTTCCGCCTTATGTCGTCGCGAGTGATCGTTCGCTGCGAGAGCTCGCCCTACTCCAACCGAAGCGCCAGGAAGACCTGACACTCGCTCACGGCATTGGCGAAGCGAAGGCGGAAAAATACGGCGCGGGTTTCCTTCGGGTCCTGAAGGACGACCACCACTGACCACTGATTGATTGCAGGTCGCCGTTCGCCCGGGAAACCCATCCGAAGAAGCTTCGTCGACCGACGGGCAGGGCGATTCGATCTCGATTGCGAAGCCGGCCTACTGCAGCTCGGCGACTGCGTCCGGCGCAGCGTCGATTGACTCCGGTTGGGATCCGTCAGAAGTCGCGGCGGCCAACCGCGAGACCAGATCGGCTTGAAGTCGTAGCGGAATCATGATGAAGCACGTCAGCGTTGCCGGCTTTCCTCGCCCGGCAACCCAACGATGTTCGACGCTTGGATCGAAGTGGATCGAATCCCCCGTCTCGAGGACATACTTCTCGGTTCCGATCTGCGCTTCGACACACCCATCCTCGACCAGAAGCACGATCTCGCCGCTGAAGCGCCATGCGTCCGTTCACACGCGACCGGCTCCGCGGCCCGCCTCGAGTCGAACACGCCATACATCGAGTCGGTTGCGAGGAATCATTCCAACGAGATGTTCCATCTCGGTTTCGCGATTCATCATCAAGCATTGTCGATCGTCTCGGCGCAAAACCGCGATCTGCTTGTCGGCGTCGACCTCGGAGAGCAATTCACTCGGACGACGGTTGAGACCATTCGCGATCTTGAGCAGCACCGCGATGGTGGGAACCGTCTGTAGGTTTTCGACCTTGTGAGGCGCGCTGGCGGAGACGCCGGAGCGATCTCCCAGCTGCTGCAGAGTGAGGTCTGCCTCGTCTCCCCAGCGACGAATTCGGGCGGCTATTCGTTTGAGATCTTCGTCCACTTGGAACATTCTCATTGACCCGAGCTTCGAATACAGGAAAGATCGATCAGCCGACTCAATTCGGTGCGGCGATGGATTCTGCTTACCGTGGAAACTCGAAATCCAGTGTTCTCAATACTTACCCCGACACGCCCTCGGGAGATTGACCTCTTGACGACAACCGTTCTTAATCCTCGCGAAGTCGACACCTCGCGGCAAGCTATGCGACGATCCTGTTCAACCGTCGTCAGGCCGTTCGGTCTCGGCGTCGTATAGCCGTACACGTTCAAGGGAGTCCACCATGATCACAGACAGTCTTCACCATGTTTCGTTGAGCGTCCGGGACTTGGACGCCTCATTGCGCTTCTATTGCGATCTCCTGGGGCTGACTCCAATCGAACGACCCGATTTCGGCTTTCCTGGTGCCTGGCTGCAGGCGGGCACCGTTCAACTCCACCTCATCGTCGCGCCCGAAGGGGTGGATACCGGGAGCCCCCCTGAGAAGACGACTCCCCTTGCGAATCACCTCGCATTCGCGGTTTCCGATTTTCACGAGACGGTCACAGCATTGGAAAAACAAGGACTCGAAGTCATCAAAGTAGGCGCGGCAAGCGGCCAGTGTTGGGTCACTGACCCTTCCGGCAATGTGATCGAATTTACACTGGGGTCTTAGGCGCACGGAACTGCGACCACGAGTGCGATCCGACTCGGATGATCGTGCCGAAGCGGTGTATCGAAGTCCGCGTTTCGACTGTCTTGAATTTCACTCCACCATTAAAATCGAGTTTCGTTGCATGCGATCGTGAGATGCAACTCTTTGATCCCGACTCAAGGGCTCCGAAGGTCTGACAGAACGTCGGCTACCGCTTCGTCTTCACCCGGATCGTCAGGCACCGGAAAGGTCATCCGCTCGACCAGCGAGCCGTAGCTGACTCGCAAGATCTTCGCGATCTCGCCATAACGACCCTGGGGCACCAGTGCGTCGATCATGTCGTCGCGGATCAATCCCTTGAGGTCCCCCCATTGATTGCGCTTCACGCGATCGGCGAGCTCGCGACCCACATCGCCGAAGCCAGTCCGATCCAGGGCGGGCCAATACGCGGGCGTCGAGTAGAGGAAAGAGAAGAGTTCGCGAATCCACTCCCGGCTTCGCGTCAGCGCCGCATCGTCGGGACCCGTCATGATGAAGCCGGCTGCCAGAACGGGACAGGATTCGGGAGCGCGACCCCGCTTGGCCGCACCTTCGGCGATCAGGGGAAGTGTCACTTCTTCGAGATACCGAGCCGAACTGTGTGTTGGATGGCTCATCATGCCATCCGCGCGCGCACCCGCCATTCTAGTCATATCGGGGCCGACCGCCCCGAGATGGATCGCGGGCGCGGCCGTCTCGAGCGGGCCGGGGTTGAAAAAGGGTTGGAGTCGCTTGAACTGATAGTGCTCGCCCGCGAAGTCGAGCTCGTCGCCGGTTTGAAAAGAGTGGAAGATCGCCTTCAGACTGTCGACGTATTCCCGCATTCGTGGAACCGGGGAGGTCCAAGGGGTGGAGAAGCGGTTCACGATATTGCCACGAACCTGCGTTCCGAGGCCGAGTTCAAAACGACCGCGGGATAGGGCCTGCAAATCCCACGCTGCGTGGGCCGTGGTCATCGGACTTCGCGGAAAGACGACGAGCACGCTCGTGAGGACTCGAAGCGTTTGTGTCGCCTGGAGTGCGGCCATCGATGAGAGCAGACCGTCGTGGACGGCTTCTGGAACCAGTAGACCGTCGTAGCCGATCGACTCGACCCGCCGAGCATGGTCGCCCACCGTTTCGAGACTCATCCGCTCGCTCATCGTTGCGAAAATCTGCATCAATCCCCCTGGGAGCTTCCCGGATCAAAATAGAACGTGTTTCACTTTCGAGCTCACCTCGTTATAGTCTGCCTCTACAGAGGCGTCCACCACATCGACCCAGGCGTCGGCTCGCACACGAAAGCGCTGCAAGCGGAGCCTCGCAACTCATCCAGCTGGCCGCGAGCTTTGATCCCGGCAGCGATCCAGAAGGCGACGAAGGGCCGCATGTACATCGACCTCACCCCCGAGCAAAAGGCGCTTCGAGAGACCCTTCGGCGCTACTTCGACGAGCTGATGACGCCCGAACGCCGCGCCAGTTTGCGCGGTATGGAAGGTGGAGGCTCCTACCGAGAGACCATTCGCCAGATTGGCAAGGACGGCTGGCTCGGGATCGGCTGGCCGAAGGAAGTCGGCGGCGGCGGCCGAACGATGATCGAGCAGATGATCTTCCTCGAAGAACAGCGACGATCGGGCGCGCCCTTTCCTTTCGTCACGGTTTCGACCGTCGGACCGGCGTTGATGGCGCTCGGCTCCGAAGATCAAAAAGCCGAATACCTACCGCGCATTCTGGCCGGCGAGTGTCATTTCTCGATTGGCTACAGCGAGCCCGGCGCGGGAACCGATCTCGCGAGCCTCTCCACCCGCGCGGAAGCCGTCGGCGACGACTATGTCATCAACGGCACCAAGATGTTCACCAGCGGTGCGAATGACACCGACTATATCTGGCTGGCCACCAGGACCGACCCCGAAGCGCCCAAGCACAAGGGCATCACGATCTTCATCGTCCCGTCCGATTCTCCCGGCTTCAGCACTTCGCTCATCCACACCTTGGGCGGGTCGGCAACCGCGATGAGCTACTACGAGAATGTGCGGGTCCCGAAGGAGAATATCGTCGGCGGTCTCAACGGCGGCTGGAAGCTCATCACAACACAGCTCAACCATGAGCGAATTGGCCTCGCCGCGTTCGGCTCTGCTTGTTATTCGCGAACCGAAAAGGTCATCGTGTGGGCGCGAGACACCGAATTCGCAGACGGACAGAGAATGATCGACCTCGCATGGGTCCAGCACAACCTGGCGGAAGTCTACGTTCGAACCGAAGCCATGAAGCTCCTGAATTGGCGAATGGCCTCCCAACTCGAGGCGGGTCAGCTCAATCCCGCCGATGCTTCCGCAGTCAAGGTCTATGGCACCGAGGCGGTGCTCGAGATCTATCGCCTTCTCCAAGAGATCGTCGGCCCGAGCGCTCTGGTCTCGACCGGATCGCCTGCGGCGCAGATCAATGGCGAAATCGAAATGGAGTCTCGGGTGGCCACGATCAACACGTTCGGCGGAGGAGTCAACGAGATTCAACGCGAGATCGTCTCGATGGCCGGGCTACGCATGCCGCGAGTACCACGTTAGGTAGTCATGAACGAGTCCGAACTCATGAAAGAGCTGGAGACCTTTGTCGGAAAGTCCGGCGGCCCGTCGCGGCGGAGCGCCTATCCGATCGGCGACGCGATGATTCATCATTGGTGTGATGCGATCGGCGATCGCAATGCCAGCTATCTCGATCCTGAATTTGCAAAGTCCGGTGTCCACGGCGGAATCGTCGCTCCGCCGACGATGCTACAAGCATGGACGATGGCCGGGTTTCGGTCCGAATCCGTTGGCGCAGACGACGGTGAGCGGACGAGCAAGACAGTCCTCGACGTACTCGACGATGCGGGATTCACTTCGGTCGTCGCGACGAACTGCGAGCAGGAATACTGCCGGTATCTGACTCCCGGCGATCAGATCCGCCATGACGTCGAGATCGAATCCGTCTCGGCCGAGAAGAAGACCGGCCTCGGCGTCGGCCACTTCGTCTCTCAGCTCTATACCTACCGAGACGCGGCCGACGAGATCGTCGGTCGGATGCGCTTCGTCCTCCTGAAATTCCGACCTCCCAGCGACGAGAGTGACGACGGACCGATCATCGGCCCACGGATTCGGGGTGGGCGTCCGCGCCCGAGTCTCAATCAGGATGTCGAGTTCTTCTGGGAGGGCGCGGCGAACGGCAAGTTGCTGGTTCAGCGCTGCACGGATTGCCAGTCGCTGCGACATCCACCGGGGCCTGGCTGCCCAGATTGTTCTTCGCTTGATTGGGAGGCCATCGAGATGTCGGGCCGGGGCGAAATCTATAGCTTCGTCCGACATCATCATCCGAAGATTCCTCCCTTCGAAGCGGGCCATCCCGTGATTCTCGTTCAGCTCGACGAAGGTCCGAGAATCATTTCTGAACTCGTCGATCACGAAGGCGATATCGAGATTGGCATGCGCGTCGAAGTCCAATTCGACGAGGTCGAAAAGAAGCTCACACTGCCCCGATTCCGACTCGCTTCGGCGGGCTCTTCGAATGGATCGGGCTCACGATGAATTTTGAATTCAGCGAAGAAGAAGAAGTTACGAGGGACCTTGCGGGACAGATCCTGGGCGACGGTGCGAGCTTCGATCGCACCCGTGAAATCGAGGCCATTCCGAATGGATCGGGCTTCGACGAGAACCTGTGGAGCCAACTCGCCGAATCCAACCTGATAGGGCTTTCGATTGGGGAGGCCATGGGCGGACAAGGATTCAGTTTCCTCGCCCTCTGTCTGATGCTCGAAGAAGCGGGTCGCAACCTCGCTCCCATCCCGCTGCTCGAAACCGTCGTCTACGCCGCGCTACCGATCGAACGTTTCGGGAGTGACGAACTGAAGAAGGATCTCCTTCCGAAAGTGATCGCGGGCAAGGCGATCCTCACGGCGGCGTTCTTCGAGATCGGAGGCCCGGCGCTTTCACGAAAAACACGAACACGCGCCACGGCGAAGGGCAATGGCTTTCTGCTGAGCGGTGAAAAGGTCTGTGTTCCGTATGCCGCCGTCGCCGAGAAAATCCTCGTCGGAGCCAACGGCGATGAAGGGCTCGGTCTCTTTCTCGTCTCGCCCAGCGCTTCCGGAGTTTCACTCGAGCGACAGGAGACCAGCGCGCACGAGCCGCAATACGTCATGAAGCTCGACGATGTGGACGTCGAGGAGATCGACATTCTCGCGAAACCGGGTGATGGCGACGAAATCTTTGACTGGCTCGAGCCCCGTGCGATCACCGCGATTTCGGCGATCGCCGTCGGTGCCGCCGAGGAAGGGTTGCGACAGACTGCGGAGTACACGAGCACGCGGAAACAATTCGGTCGCGAGATCGGTTCCTTTCAGGGCGTCTCGCTTCGAGCCGCCGACGCCTATATCGATGTCGAGGCCATGCGATCGACGATGTGGCAAGCGGCGTGGCAAGCCGATCATCGCGACTCGATCGCGAAGGCGGCTGCGGTCGCGAAATGGTGGGCTTGTATGGGCGGCCATCGCGTCTCCCATACCTGTCAACATCTGCACGGCGGAATCGGTTCGGACGTCGACTATCCGATCCATCGCTTTTTTCTCCGCCTGAAGCATGTCGCGATGACTCTGGGTGGCGCGAACGAACAGCTCGCCATCCTCGGAACACTACTCGCCGACGAGGCCCGTCAGGGCGTCGCGCTCGAGGACATCGCATCCTGACGACCCGAGATCATCAAACCCGCACTTTCGAATCGATCGAAGTTGGCGAAACGCTCCCGGAACTCGAAATTGCGCTGACGCGCAAGCTGATCATCGGTGCAGCAATCGCTTCGCGCGACTACCAGGACGTCCATCACGATCACGTCCTCGCCAAGAAGCGCGGATCGCGGGAGATCTTCATGAACATCCTGACCACCAACGGATTCGTCGGACGATTCGTGACGGATTGGACGGGTCCGGAGACCTTCCTCCGCAAGGTCGATATCCGGCTCGGCGCTCCCAACTATCCCGACGACACGATGGTTCTCGAGGGAGCCGTGACGGAGAAGAACGAATCCGAAAACACGATCGAAATATCGTTGCGCGGGCGCAATGGAATAGGAGATCACGTAACGGGAAAGGTCATCGTGGCATTTCCATGAAATTGACGAATGACCTCAAAGACAAGGCCGCGATCGTGGGAATCGGGCAGACCGAATTCAGCAAGCGTTCGGGCCGAACGGAGCTCCGCTTGGCGATCGAAGCGATCGGCGCAGCGCTCGACGATTGCGGGTTGAATCCTTCGGACGTCGATGGCATGAGCCTGTACACGATGGAGAACAACCCGGCGAACGAGGTCATCCATAGTCTCGGGGGCGGCGATCTTCGTTTCTTCAGCCGCGTTCATTACGGTGGCGGTGCCGCCTGCGCCCCGATCCATCAGGCCGCAATGGCGATCGCGACCGGCGCCGCGGAAGTTGTCGTCTGCTACCGGGCGATGAATGAACGCTCGGAGCAGCGCTTCGGCAGCGGCATCCAGGATCGACCCAACGCACCGACGACGGAAAACGTTCATTACGGCTGGTACGCTCCGTTTGGGTTGCTGACCCCGGCGGCCTGGGTAGCCATGTTCGCCCAGCGCTACATGCATACCTACGGCGCGACCACGGAAGACTTCGGCCGTGTTGCGGTCGCGGATCGTCGACATGCGGCGACCAACCCAGCCGCCTGGTTCTATGAAAAGCCGATCAGCCTCGAAGACCATCAAAATTCACGATGGGTCGTAGAGCCGATGCGACTGCTCGATTGCTGTCAGGAGAGCGACGGTGCCGTCGCAGTCGTCGTCGTCTCCGCCGAGCGAGCGAAAGACCTGAAACAAAAGCCCGCGATGATACGAGCGGCTGCGCAGGCGATGGCGACGGATCAGAAGATGATGACGAGCTACTACCGAGAAGACATTTCCGGTATTCCCGAGATGGGACTCGTCGCGCGTCAGCTCTTCGCCAGTGCCGAACTCGGTCCGCAAGATATTCAGACGGCGATCCTATACGACCATTTCACGCCCTTCGTGCTTGCACAGCTCGAAGAGTTCGGCTTCTGCAAGCCGGGTGAGGCGAAGGATTTCATTCGCGACGGCCGTATCGAGATCGGTGGCGAACTACCGATCAACACGCACGGTGGTCAGCTGGGCGAAGCCTATATTCACGGCATGAACGGCATTGCGGAAGGCGTTCGGCAGGTCCGGGGAACCGCCGTCAACCAGGTGCCCGACGTCGAGCATGTGCTGGTCACCGCGGGGACCGGTGTGCCCACGAGTGGGCTCATTCTGGGACCCGCCTGAACATAAGCCCGATCACGACCTCATCTTTTCATGCTCCACGGCGTCATGGTTGATGACGTGCGGTCAAGCCGGCTCGCGATAGTCCGGATAGCGTTTCCTCACGAGCTTCTTCCGACTCATTTCTTCCATGCCGCGAAGCACATCACGGCGGCTGACCTGCCCGATCAGCTTGTCGTTTTCGATGACGGGAAGTCGGCGGATCGAACTCGTCACGAAATAGTGGGAAATCGCATAGATCCCGAGATCGGGTGGAATGGTTCGGCCCCCACTGGTCATGAATTGGCTGACGGAAGCGATCTCTTCATATTGTTCGAGAAAGAACTCGTCCGAAGCCAGCATTCGAAGACAGTCGACTTCTGAGAGGATGCCGACGAGCCTGTCTTCCTCGTCGACGACCGGGGCGCCAGAGACACGTCGCTTGATCAGACTCGCGATCGCTTCGAGAATCGGTTGCTCGGGTCGGAAGACGAGCAGGTTTGTCGCCATCAACTCGCGAGCGCTCGGGATCTGGTTCGGTTCTCTCATTGAGATCTCCAATCTGAATCTGTCTAGGATGTGCGAACGAAGCCATCTCCCAATTCACTGCGCCCGCGAATGATGAATTGATGCGGCTCGAGACTCGATCCGCTTGCAACTCACGAAGTCGAAATCTATTGTACCGTGGTAGGAGAAGGCACTCCAATAGAATTTTGCCCGGAAGCGCTTCACATCGACGCGGAACAGAGCGTCTCGACGCATTCAAACGACATCGATACGCAAAGATACGCAAATCCGCGTCACTGCCGAGGCGGCTTGTCTGCCCCGAATTCAGGCACCTCGGGCTTTGACCCGAGAGTGGAAGGACACCCGCAACCGGTTCGTCTAGGCACTCGTTCCGCTTCGACTCTTCCACTCATGCCGCCCCAAAGGCGTGCCGAATAATTCGACGTCATACGGATGTAATCCTGCAAAGCCAGGTGCAATTCGGTTGAAAGTGCCCCGGTGGGACCCTACTCTTCCGCGCGATCGAGAAGGCAGAACTCTTTCAAACTCGCTGACTTTCGTCACCCCGGGGTGTGGCTTGAGGCAGCTTGCGGAATGAACCGTGTCGCGAGACCAGGATCTGACTCTCAAAGCGGCCGAAGCGACCGAGACTCCTCAGCCAGTCGAAGAACGTTCCAGCCGGAGTTCCGCATACGCTCGATCAACACTGATCCCAGATGCTCGAGAAATCTCACGGACTCGTCCGAACGGCGTCGGGGTCAACTCAAAGTCGTCTCTCATGAATCTGCCGAGTCCGAAGCTCTTTCGCGGCTCGGCCTAGCAGACAACCAGAGCAAACATGGCATTGCATAAGATCGAGAAGGGCCTCGACCTCCCCATTCCGGGGAAACCGCTTCAGGTCGTCCGAGACTCGAGCACCAGCACCCAGGTCGCCGTCATGGCCGACGACTTTCCGGGCGTGAAGGCTCGAATGCACGTCGCTGAAGGCGACGCCGTCAAGCGCGGCCAGCTTCTCTTCGAGGACCGTAAGATCCCCGGCGTACTCCACACGGCTCCCGGCGCAGGGCGCGTGATTGGAGTTCATCGCGGCAACAAACGCGCCCTTCATTCCGTTGTCATCGATCTATCCGACGGCGAGCGGCGCGGGGAACCGAGCCCAGACGATTTCGCTTCCTTTGCGAGCTATACCGGCGGGCCCCCCGACTCGCTGAACCGCGATCAAATTCGCTCTCTCCTCATCGAATCTGGACTCTGGACGGCGATTCGCGAACGGCCCTATAGCAAAGTTCCGTCGGCCGACGCCGAAGCAGAGGCCCTCTTCATCACGGCCATCGACACCAATCCCCTCGCTCCGCTGCCCGAAGTCGTTCTCGAAGATCGAATGGACGACTTCACGCTAGGCGCTCGACTATTGACGAAGATCACGCAGGGCACGACCTATCTCTGCGTCGCTCCGCATTCCGAAATCGCGAAACATGCTCCCGAGGGTGTTCAAGTCGAAGAATTCGCTGGCCCACATCCTTCCGGAACGGTCGGGCTCCACATCCATCAGCTACGACCCGTCAATCGTGAACACACGGTCTGGCATATCGGCTATCAAGACGTCGCCGCCGTAGGCCGGCTCTTTGCTTCGGGCCGATTGGACGTGTCGCGAGTCATATCGATCGCCGGACCCGTCGTCGAGGATCCGCGGCTCCAACGGACTCGCATCGGCGCCCGCGTGAGCGAGATCGTGCAATCGGACATCGAAAGCGCGATCGATGACACCGAAGTACGCGCGATTTCGGGCTCCGTCCTCTCTGGCAAGCGCACACACGGGGACGCTTTCGATTTCATGGGCCGCTATGACCGGCAAATCACCCTCCTCGAAGAAGACCGCGAGCAGGTCTTTCTCGGTTGGCTCACTTCGGGTCGGAATATCTTTTCGATCACGAGAATCTATCTGTCGAGAATTTTCAAGCCTGAGCAATTCCGGTTTACGACCACGACGAATGGATCGCCGCGCGCGATGGTGCCGATCGGTCTATACGAACGCGTGATGCCGATGGACATCATGCCGACCTTCTTGCTGCGAGCTCTGATCGTCGGCGACATCGAACGCGCCGAACAACTCGGCGTCCTCGAACTCGACGAAGAAGACCTGGCGCTCTGCACTTATGTTTGTACCGGAAAGACCAACTACGGGCCTCTCCTGCGACAGAACCTCGCCATGATCGAAAAGGAGGGCTGAGCAGGTCATGCAGTTCCTCAAGGATGCTCATCTTAACGTCAAGCATCATTTCGAGAAGGGCGGAAAGCTCGAGTTCTTCTATCCACTATGGGAAGCACAATTCACGGGACTCTTTACGCCCGGCGAAGTGACGCGAACCGCGTCCCATGTGCGCGACGGTCTCGACAATAAGCGGCTGATGATCACGGTCGTGTTCGCCCTGCTGCCTTGCATGGCAATGGCGACGTACAACACGGGCTACCAGGCGCTGCTCGCGATGGCCCAGGGAGCCGTCCCGCTCGACAGCTGGCAAGCCTGGGTCTATCAGTCCGCCGGGCTGCCCTTCGACTTCAAGAACCCGATCGCTTGCATCGTCTACGGACTCCTTCACTACGGCCCGATTCTGGCCGCATCCATGCTGACCGGTGGCATCGTCGAACCGCTGACCGCGATGATCCGGAAGCACGAGATCAACGAAGGCTTTCTGGTGACGGGTATGCTGATCCCGCTGACGCTTCCTCCAACGATTCCGCTCTGGATGGTCGTCATCGGAACCGCCTTCGGCACGATCTTCGCCAAGGAGATCTTCGGCGGAACGGGGATGAATTTCCTGAACCCCGCGCTTACCAGCCGTGCCTTTCTCTTCTTTGCGTATCCGGCCGCCATGAGCGGCGACGCAGCCTGGATCGCCGCCGATTTTTCGGTGGTCGACTCGTTTTCCGGTGCGACGTTGCTGGCACAGGCGGCCGTTTCAGGCGAGAGCGCCCTGGCTGCCGCGAGTTGGACGCAGTCCTTCCTTGGCTTCGTCCCGGGATCGATGGGAGAGACCTCGACGCTCGCCTGCCTGCTCGGCGCGGCCCTTCTCGTCTGGACCGGCATCGGTTCGATTCGAACCATGGCCGGCGTCCTCTTCGGGACGATCGCCATGGCCGGCTTCCTCAACGTCGTAGGCTCGGAAACGAATCCGATGTTCGCGATTCCCTGGTACTGGCACGCGGTCCTGGGCGGCTGGGCCTTCGGCCTCGTCTTCATGGCGACGGACCCGGTTTCCTCGGCGTTCACGAACCCGGGGAAGCTGATCTACGGCGCGATGATCGGCGTGCTCGTCGTCTTGATTCGCGTGGTCAATCCCGCCTATCCGGAAGGCATGATGCTCGCAATTCTCTTCATGAACATGTTTGCGCCGTTGATCGACCATTTCTTCGTCCAGGCCAACATTCGGCGGAGGGCAGCACGTTATGCAGCATAGTACGGGCTACATCGTCGGATTCGCGGTCGCGATCTGCTTGGTTTGTGCCCTCTTCGTTGCCGGCGCCGCGGTCGGTCTCAAGGATCTCCAGGACGCCAACATCCTGCTCGATCGCCAGAAAAAAGTGCTCACCGTCGCCGGCTTGATGGAGGATGGTGACAACCTGCCTCGCGAAGAGATCGTGGCGACCTTCGACTCGAGCATTCATCAAAAGGTGATCGATCTCAAGACGGGCGCGCTTAACACCGATATCGACGTCACGAGCTTCGATCAACAGGCGGCCGCGAAGGATCCCAACACGAGTCGGGTCGCGCCCGAGAATGCGTCGAAGGTCCGGCGTCTTCCCAATAACGCCCTCGTCTTCGATGTAGTCGAGAACGGAAAATTGAAGTCAATGATCCTACCCATCGAAGGCTACGGACTCTGGGGAACCCTCCACGGCTACATCGCGCTCGCCCCGGACGCGCGCACGATCGTTGGCATCACATTCTATTCGCACAAAGAAACTCCCGGGCTCGGCGGCGAAGTCGACAATCCCCGCTGGAAGGCTCGATGGCCCGGTCGCCTTGCATTCAATGAACGCGGCAAGCCTGTCATCTCCGTCAAGAAGGGCATGGCCGGTTCGGTCGAAGACGATCCCTATCAGGTCGACGGCCTATCCGGCGCGACGATTACAAGCCGCGGCGTGACCGCACTCTTGCGCTTCTGGCTGGGCGACGATGGATTCGGTCCCTACCTGGCGCGCTACCGGACCGAAGCAGGAATAGCTGGGACATAGAGGAAGAAACGATGTCAGATCTCTCGACGCGTGAAGCGTTCATCGACCCACTTTTCAATAACAACCCGATCGCTCTTCAGGTTCTGGGAATCTGTTCGGCGCTGGCCGTGACGACGAAGATGTCGAGCGCGCTCGTGATGTGCGGCGCCGTGACCGCGGTGACGGCCCTTTCAAATGTCTCCATTTCTCTGCTTCGAAATCGAATCCCCAGCAGCATCCGCATCATCGTCCAGCTCACGATCATCGCCTCGCTCGTGATCGTCACAGACCAGATCCTCAAGGCCTTCATCTACGACATCGCCAAAGACCTTTCGGTCTTCGTGGGCCTCATCATCACGAATTGCATCGTCATGGGACGCGCAGAAGCCTTCGCCATGCAGAACCCACCGAAGCTCGCCTTGATCGACGGCGTCGCCAACGGATTCGGCTACTCGATCGTCTTGATGGCGGTCGCTCTTCTCCGCGAGCTCTTCGGCTCGGGCTCAGTCTTTGGCTACACGATTCTCACGCCGGTCAATCAGGGAGGCTGGTATGTCCCGAACGGCCTGATGCTTCTCGCGCCGGCCGCGTTCTTCTTGATTGGATGCTTCATCTGGGCCGTTCGCGCATGGAAGCCTGAACAAATCGAAGAGGAGTTCCACATTGGAGCACTACTTGAGCTTAGCAACGAAGGCGATCTTCGTTGAGAACATGGCCTTGGCCTTCTTCCTGGGGATGTGCTCTTTTCTAGCCGTCTCCAAGAAGGTCGAAACCGCGATGGGTCTCGGCTTCGCGGTCATCTTTGTGTTGGGCATTACCTGCCCGCTCAATCAGTTGTTGGTTGGGGCGCTCTTGAAGCCAGGCGCGCTCGCCTGGGCCGGCTATCCCGACGTCAATATTAGTTTTCTCAGCTTCCTCACGTTGATCGGAACGATCGCGGCGGCCGTTCAGATCGTCGAGATGGTGCTCGACCGTTACTCACCCGAGCTCTATAACGCACTCGGGGTTTTTCTCCCGTTGATCGCAGTCAACTGCGCAATTCTCGGCGCGTCGCTGTTCATGCAAGAGCGCGACTATACGCTCGCCGAGGCGACCGTCTTCGGTGCAGGTTCCGGCGTTGGCTGGCTGCTTGCCGTCGTCGCTCTCGCCGCCATTCGCGAAAAGATGCGATACAGCAATGTCCCAGGGCCACTTCGTGGTCTCGGTATCACCTTCATCACAGTCGGCCTGATGTCGGTCGGCTTCATGGCCTTCGCCGGAATTCAACTCTAGTCATGATCACCATCGCCATCGGCGTCGCTAGCTTCACGTTCATCATACTCGCGCTCGTCCTCGTCCTGATGGCCGCTCGATCGCAGCTCGTTCAGAGTGGCGACGTGACCATTCTAATCAATGGCGATCCAGAGAAGGTGCTTACGACCGCGGCCGGCGCGACCCTGCTCAGCACCCTGGCTGGGAATCAGATCTTCATCCCCTCCGCCTGCGGTGGCCAGGGAACGTGCGGTGTCTGCCGCGTCACCGTGAACGAAGGCGGAGGCTCGCTACTCCCGACCGAAGTTGGACACATCAGTCGCGGCGACGCTCGCGAGGGCTGCCGACTCTCCTGCCAGGTCAAGGTCAAACAAGACATGAAGATCGAGATCCCGGCAGAGATCTTCGATGTCAAGCGCTGGAAATGCAAAGTTCGCTCGAACAAGAACGTGGCGACCTTCATCAAAGAGCTCGTGATCGAGTTGCCCGAGGGCGAAAGCGTACCGTTTCGAGCGGGCGGCTATATCCAGATCGAATGTCCACCTCACGTCGTGAGCTATCGAGACTTCGAAGTCGAGGACGAATATCACGCCGACTGGGACCAGTTCGACGTCTGGCGCTTCACGTCGACAGTCGAAGAGATAGTCGACCGAGCGTATTCGATGGCGAATTACCCCGAAGAACGCGGGATCATCATGCTCAACATTCGCATCGCATCGCCGCCTCCACGCCTACCCGACGTTCCGCCTGGTCAGATGTCTTCCTACCTTTTCAACTTGAAGCTCGGGGATGAAGTCACGATTTCGGGCCCCTTCGGCGAGTTCTTTGCCAAAGAAACCGAGAGCGAAATGATCTTCATCGGTGGCGGCGCCGGCATGGCCCCGATGCGCTCGCACATCTTCGATCAGTTCCAGCGGTTGGAAACGGGTCGCGAGATCTCCTTTTGGTACGGTGCGAGGAGCCTTCGTGAAGCCTTCTACATCGAGGACTTCGATGCGATTCAAGCCGAGAACGAGAACTTCAAATGGCATCTCGCCCTGTCGGAACCACAAGAAGAAGACAACTGGACCGGTGAAACCGGATTCATCCATCAAGTCCTGTTCGACAACTATTTGAGAGGCCATCCCTCGCCCGAAGATTGTGAATACTATATTTGCGGCCCGCCGATGATGAACGATGCCGTCATCAAGATGCTGACGGACCTGGGCGTGGAGCCCGAGAATATTCTCTTCGACGACTTCGGGGGCTAGTCGAAGCCTTCTAGCAAAGGTCGCTGATGCCAGGTCTCGAGCTCGATCGAAGAACACTTCGGCTGATCGCGATCGCTTTCGTGCTTCTCGCCGCCCTCTCCGTTCATCGACTCTTTCTGGCGGAGCAGCCCGGCTCGCCTGACGTCCTGATCGTCGCCGGACGCACGATGGGGACGACTTACGAGATTCGTATCGCCGGCGATGGGCTCGACAACATCCTACGCCAAAGGGTCGACGAAGATTCGAAGGAGCGACTGCTCGAGATCGACCGGTGGATGTCGAATTGGAATCCCGAATCCGAAATCGCCCGCTTCAACGCCCATGACTCCATCGAGGACTTCCCGGTCTCCGCCGAAACTGCGGAGGTCGTGGCTTACTCACTTCTGTTGGGCGAATGGAGCGGAGGCGCCTTCGACATCACCGTCGGACCCCTCGTCGCACTCTGGGGATTCGGCAGCCATGCGCGCATCGAATTCAAACCCGATCCGCTCGAGATCGCGGACCTCCGCGGACGCACCGGCCCGGGAATGCTCCGGGTCGGCGGAGCCGAGGAGAGTTCGCGATCTTTTCTTGGAAAGACGGATCCCAGGGTCGAGATCGACCTTTCTGCCATCGCCAAAGGCTATGGCGTCGATCACGTCGCAAACGGACTCGAAGGTCTGGGACGATTCGATTACCTCGTCGAGATCGGCGGCGAAATTCGCGCATCCGGCCAGCGACCGGGTGGTGGCCCCTGGCGAGTCGCAGTCGAAAAGCCCGAGATGGAAGAGCGTCGAATTCAGTCCGTCCTTTCGCTCAGCGATCAAGCCATGGCGACGTCCGGGGACTATCGAATCTTCTACATCGAAGATGGCCGACACATATCCCACACGATCGATCCACGATCGGGCCATCCGGTCGAGAACGGCCCCGCGTCTGTCACGATTCTCGCGGATACGGCGACCGAAGCGGATGCCTGGGCGACCACGCTGATGGTCCTGGGCGAAAGCGAAGGTCTGCCACTGGCCGAAGAGCACGGCATCGCCGCCATGCTGCTCATTCGACAAGACGACGGATCGATCTCCGTGCGAAGCAGCTCTCTCTTTCCGGCTGACGCAGCCAAGAGCAATGCCCCCGACGCTCGCTAGGCGATCACCCACCCGCTGCCAGATCCTGTAGAGTCGAGAGGCGAAGGCAAGCCATCTGATCGAGCACTTCCTCTTGATGGAAGCTTCGACCAACCAATGAGCCTACCGTCATGCGTAATCAGTTGACCCAGCGTATTCGTTCCTTTCGCTTCGCCCTCCGAGGCATCGCAATGATGCTCGCGACCGAAACGAACGCGTTGATCCACGCACTCGCGACCCTCGTCGTCGTCGCTGCCGGATGGGCATTCAATCTCGATCGCGCGGAGTGGTTCGCGTTGATTCTCGCGATCACCATCGTTTGGGTCGCGGAGGCCATCAACACGGCGATCGAAGCGGTGTGCGACGCCGTTTCGCTCGAAGAGAATGCCAAGATCGGACGCGCCAAGGACCTTGCTGCCGGGGCTGTATTGCTTTCCGCAATGGGTGCAACCGCGATCGCGATCGTCGTATTCGGTCGCAGATTAGTCGAGTTATTCGTTTCCTGAGAGAGAACGGTGTCGCAACCGACAGGAGATTTCATCCATGACCCTTGCACGACTCGTCAAGATTTTCACGCGCTACCCGGGAGTCGAACAGGCAACTTCATACGGCACGCCGGCCTTTCGCGTTCGCAAGAAGTTGCTGGCACGAATGCATCAGACCGAGAAGGCAATCGTCCTGCGCATTGCCGACCTCGAAGAGCAGGAGACGCTCATCAAAATGGATCCCGAGGTCTTCTACGTGACCGATCACTATTCCGGGCACCCCTATGTGCTCGCCCGACTCTCAACGGTCGCGGAGGCACAAATCCTCGACGTATTCGAAGCGGCGTGACGCCTGAGCATCGGCAACCGTTCCGCGATAGCCTCCCGTCGCCGTGCGCGGGCAAGGGTCAGTGCCCCGCGCTGGAGTTTTCGATGGATGTCTTCCTGTTGACAGTTTTGATTTTCGGTCTCGCCATGGCTGGCATGGCGGTTGGTGTGATCTTCTCGAATCGAACGCTCAAGGGTTCATGTGGGGGAACAGGACTCGACTGCAGCTGCGACGACGAAGCCCGGCGACAGTGTGCACTCGCAGCCAGGCACGGCTCGGACTGATCTCTCACCACCCGAATCCCAGGCTCGACCGGCCGTCGCGGACGATCGGATCGTCAATCCATGAATATTCGCGGCGGTGAAGTCCAGAATCAGGGACTGATCAGGACGCGCTCCCATCCATCGGTCGATACGCTCCGGCCCGAACTCTCGAGAATCGTCGCCTCGAGATTCGTCTTTTTCATCAATCGCACAGCCGTCCGATTCGCCCCAACGACCAACAGGGCCGTACTCCACCCATCCGCCATCGAACTCCGGTCCGCGAGAACGATCGCCTCGACGCCTTCGCTCAGGATGCTGCCGGTTCGCGGATCAATGATCTGCGAGACACGCTCGCCCGCGAGTTCGCTCGACGTTCCGAGGCTCGAACTGACGGACAGTGCCTTGTCTCGCAGGTGAACGACGCTGTGGCTTTCGGCGGAGGATTCCTGCGATCGAATCTCCAAGCGCCAGCCGCGACCGTCAGGATCTCCGATCGCCATGATGCTGCTTTCGCCGAAACTCAAGAGTGCAGCGGCTTGCGGTAGATCGGCCTGAAAGGTTTCGCGTAGTCGGTCCAGGACGACGCCTTTGGAGATACCGTCGAGGTCGACGCGCATACCTCGTTTCAAGGCTTCGAGCTTCCCATCGCCGACGAGCAGAAAAGCCTGGCTTCCGACTCGGGCCTTGGCGGCGCGCAGTTCTTCGAGGGACGGCCATTTTCCGTCGGCGATGGCGCGGGTCCAGAGTTCGACAAGCGGCCCGACCGTCATGTCGAAAGCGCCGCCGCTGCCTTCCCAGACTTCCATCGCCAGGAAGAGAATGGACTCGAGTTCGGAACCGAGTTGGATCTCTCTCGTGAGAACGTCATCGCTCGCGAGCGATTGATTGAGACTGGCCAGTTCGGTTTCGGGATCGTGACGCGAGTAGATTTTCTCGAGCCGAGGAATTTCCAATCGCGCCCATTCGATGAATGCGCGGGCGCGCTCGATCTTTTCGGGCGGAACACGAATCTCGATCTCGAAGAAGGTCCCCATGGCCAGCCAGCCATCCGAGATCGCAATTCGAGTCGGCGAGGAAGAGGGACTCTTCGTAGTACAGCCCACCAGAAGAATGGCCAGAAGCGCAAGCACTCGAGCCGTCGGGACTAAGCTCAATCCCAGTCCTCGTCTTCGGACTCTTCGCCGCTGGTGTAGTTCTGCGCTTGATTGCCAGCAAATACGGACCAGAGAGCAATCGCGACCAAGGCGGCGAGGCTCCCTTGCAATAGGAGGATGCCCGCGATCTTCGTCCATGCGAAGCCGGCACCCCCCCAACGTACCAGCCATCCGGCGCCTTCCGAAGCGAGCGCCGAAACGAAGGGAACGATGATCAAGGCAATCTTCCAACCGACCCGCACGGGAACGAAGAGTGCGAGATGGGTCAACACCATCATCAACATCCCCATCGCGAAGAGATGAAAATGAGCGACTTCGACCATCCCTCTATAGCTGCGGGCGGAACGAAACTCCGCCTCATTTCCCAGGTAGTGATCGACGACGGAGGCCGTCGTGAAATCCATGGAGTCGAAATAGAGCATCCAATTCGTCAACCAAAGAAGAATGACGAAGAAGCAGTAGAGAACGACGACGACCTGAAGGAGACGATTTCGATCCCACTCCCCTGTAACCGTAAATCGCAATCGAGATCCTTCCCTGGGAACGCCCGGTCATGACCCGGTCCGAGAGGACTGGGCAAGCGTCCATCGACCCGGAATGAGTCTAGGGCGCTTGGCTTTCGACTTCAGCGGGGCGGAGCAGAACTTCCCAGTACGCGAGCATTCGACGCACCCCGTCCGCGGCGGCCCGGGCGGAAAGCGTTGCGCCAACCACGCCGTGGACATCATGACCGACTCGAAGGGCCGCTTCTTTGGATTTCCCCTTGAATTGATCGTACCAGCGACGTGTCGGGAGATAGTCGAGCGGCTCGTGAAAGGCCAGAATGCGAACGCTACGAACCAGACCAAGGGGTGTCAGGACAACCATGAACGCTTCCGGTTTCGTCCGGACATTGTGGACGTCGATATGGGCATAGCCGATCAGTTCGCCGTCTCGATAGGCGCTGTGAATGACAACCACCTTGGACTCGAGTTCACGGCCGGTCATCGCGCGAATTCTCTCGGCGTCGAGTTTGCGAATGAGAAGAGTCTTGCGCTCGATCTGCGTTGCGTCGGGAAAGGCCTCGGCCAGGGCTTGTTGCTGGCTCACGAAGACCTTCGCCGATGCCTCTCCGGCAAACGACTGAACGAGGGCCAGGGCGATGACGAATGTCATCGCCCTGGATCGATTCTGAGTTTCCCGCCTAATCAAAAGACATAACCCACCAACGCCTGAACCTCGTCCGCTCGACTGCCGTTCGCGAGATCGAAACGTCGGAAGTCGACTTTGAACACGACTTCGGGGATCGGCTTGAATTGCAGGCCCGCAACATAGAGATCGATGTTCTTGCTCTTGTCTCGCGTGTAGAGCAAGTCCGAAACGTCTCGCTGGGTATCGTATTGCTCGAAGCGAAAGTAGGGCTCGAGCGACATGCGTGTTCCTGGAACGAGAGAAGGCATGATGTCGTAGGCCGCTTCGACGTACCAGCCGCGCATGTGGTGGGCGATCGAGTCGCCGGAATTGTCGGGTTCAAAGACCCTGAAGTCGCCGCCGCCGGGGTCCGCAATGAATCCCTTGTCGAGAGCGCGGGAAAGCCGGCCAGCTTCGTCGATAAAGGCCTCCGTCCAAAGGGCACGCAAGCTCAATCCCCGGCTCTTGTATTGCGCGTGAAACTCATAGATCGTCGTCTGCGAGTCCGGCAGATCACTCACGACCCCGGCATTTTCCGATCCCGCGACGAGCTGAATCGAACTCGTAAAGTCTTCCTCCTGCCCCGATTGACCCGTATAGACCGATCCACCCACGAGCAGCCCGGGAGCGACATCGACGTCGACGCGCCCAACGACAGCGAAGTCATTCGCGAGAGCT
>Ga0310122_10000709_pt1 | contig 20994 bp, 19 predicted proteins | sample CB6_Bottom_1051__FD_203503 | JGI IMG/M metagenome (GOLD analysis project Ga0310122, IMG submission 203503) | Marine microbial communities from Western Arctic Ocean, Canada - CB6_Bottom_1051 | ecosystem: Environmental > Aquatic > Marine > Oceanic | place: Canada: Western Arctic Ocean | collected...
CTTGAGAATCTCTGCCACTACCGGCTCGAAAGGCACAGAAATAAACTTAACCCGGTGACTGCTGTGATATTTCATCCACAGGAATAATGCAACTTCCTTCACCGCAAGCTCATGGGCTTTGCCACCGAGATTGAAAAAGCAATAGTGAGTTTGCAGTCCCCGTTTAATACAAAGATAGCTGGATACCGAAGAATCGAAGCCTCCCGAGATCAGGGACAACACCGAATCCTGGCAGCCCAGTGGAAACCCACCCAAACCCTGGTGCTGCTCGCTGACGATGAAGAGCTGGTCCTGGCGAATTTCGAGGGACACGGTGACATCCGGGTTTACCAGTTTGACTCCCGCTGCCTCGGTTTGCTGGTTTAAGCCCCCCCCCACATACTTTTCGACGTCCACGGACCTGAAAGTATGTCGCCCGCTGCGTTTACAACGCACCGCGAACGTTTTTCCTGCCAGTTTCGCCGCGAACGTGCGTAGACACAGCGCCAGCACGCCGTCCATATCCGGCAGTGGAAACTTTTCCACTTCCTGCACCAGTGCAATGCCCGGGATGCGGGTCAACTGCTCGACCATGAGAGCCCGCCCGGAAGCTGTTTCGCCGACGTCGGTTCTAAACTCGATGATGTCCCACTCGCCGATCACCGTGGCAGCGCTGTCTAAGGGTCTGATCACGGCTCTGATATTTTTGCGCAACTGGCGTATGAAACGTTTGCGCACGGGTCGACTCTTGATGCAAATTTCAGGAAATATCTTAATCAGGAACAGCATGGATAAACTCAATTGACGTGAAGGTGAAATAGGCTCGAGAGCTAGGCGAGGAATATTGCCGATCTATTGGGTATTTCACTGGAAAAGCACTTTATTGGTGCGGTAATATTGCCTGCGCACGTAATTAGTGCGTAATTAATCTCTGTACCGGCAAGCCTACCGTAAAATCAGGCTTTGCAGCCACCCCTTTAATGGCATATATTTTGCTCCTTCCGAAGCGCACAAGGCAAGCCAGGAAGAATTCGGCGGATAGAGTCTTCGCCATAGAGGGCAAACCCTTGTATATCGTGACCGGAACTGGAGATTGGCTGTTTCGTGTGCAGCGTCGGCTGTTATGACTTTTTGACGAAAACGGAAGTTAGAGAAATGAGCGAACGTCATCGCAATGTAAATAAGTAATTTAGGAGAACGACAGAAAATGAAATCTAAACTGGAATACATCTGGCTAGACGGATACAAGCCAACACAAAGCCTGCGCAGCAAGACGCTGGTAAGAGCCGACTTCGATGGTACCCTGGAGGCGGTCCCGATGTGGAACTTCGATGGCAGCTCGACGGAACAAGCTACCGGCGGCGACTCCGACTGCCTGTTGAAGCCAGTGGCCATCTATCCTGATCCTGATCGCGCCAGTGCCTACCTGGTGATGTGTGAAGTAATGAACTCTGATGGCTCACCACATGAGTCCAATGGCCGTGCCACTATCGATGACGATGATGAAGATTTCTGGTTTGGTTTCGAACAGGAATATTTTCTGTGGGATCTGAAGACTAATTTGCCCCCAGGTTTTCCAGCCGGTGGATATCCCGGCCCACAGGGTCCTTATTACTGCTCGGTTGGTGCGGGCAGTGCCTATGGCAGGGACTGTGTCGAAGATCACCTGGACCTGTGTATCGAAGCCGGTATCAATCTTGAAGGCATCAACGCCGAGGTTGCGGCGGGGCAGTGGGAATTTCAGGTTTTCGCCAAGGGTGCCAAGCAAGCCGGCGATGAAGTCTGGATAGCCCGCTACTTGTTGGAGCGCACGGCCGAACGCTATGGCCTGAGCATTAACTACGAGCCCAAGCCATTGGGTAAACACCTGGACTGGAACGGTTCCGGCATGCACGCAAACTTCTCCAACGCCGCCATGCGAGATGTAGGTGATGAATCCATATTTACCAAAATCTGTGAACACTTCAGCAAAAACATAGATCGCCATATCAGCGTCTATGGCGCCGACAATGACCAGCGCCTGACCGGTGAACATGAGACCCAGGCCATCGATATGTTCAGTTACGCCGTATCCGACCGCGGCGCATCGATCCGTATCCCGTTCACGACGATGCAGGATGGCTGGAAGGGTCGACTGGAAGATCGTCGAACAGCCTCGAACGCCGACCCCTATAAAGTGGCCGCGGTGATTATCAAGACCACTAAGGAAGCCTTGGCTTAAATCGCCAGCACGTCCTGAGAAGCTTAATCTCCAAATCAAGCCCGGGTAGCTCCTACCCAGGCCTTTTCGTCCTATCGACGACCATAATCACCATTACTTCAAGCCGAATTCACAACATATTTAGCCGGAACCATCGGTATTGGAGCCATGTTACACCAGGACATTGACCCCATCTTGCATAATGCACCGTTTTGGTGCATAGTCTCCTTGGACTGTCTTGCTAATCTGCCCTGCCTGGCTCTAATTAACCGAATAAACACGCTATAAAGCCCATCAAGCTGCCCCATCGGTGTTGGTTTAGTAATTGCATAAAGGAACTGCAAGAAAAAGGAACTGCCAGCGCCCTGACCACTACCCAATCCAGGCAAAGTGCAAGCGTGGCTGCCCACCAGGCCTTGGACTTAACCGGACCCATAGCGCAACCGTAACGTGACTCTGGATACTGTACATAAACGTCTGCTGGACAATCTCAACACCGGGGTACTGTTGTTGGACGACGAGCTGCGTCTGCTTTACATCAATCTGGCGGCGGAGAATTTGCTGGAAATCAGCGACCGCAAGGCCCGGCAACTGTCAATTGCTGACGTCTTTATCGAGGCGGCTGAAGACATTGTCGAGATGCAGGCAGCGCTTGCAAGCCATAGCAGCTTTACCCGACGCAATGCAGAATTTCTACTAAGCCATGGCAAAGTCATTACCGTGGACTACAGCATCAATACATTCGAAGAGAATGGGCAGACCCAGGCACTGCTGGAGTTGAATTCACTGGAACACGTCAATCGCGTCAGCCGTGAAGAAACCTTGAGTTCAGCCCATGCCACCACCGTGGAACTGGTGCGTGGCCTGGCCCACGAGATTAAAAACCCGCTTGGGGGAATCCGCGGTGCCGCCCAGCTGCTGTCCCAGGAATTGCCCCTGCCTGAACTGAAAGAATATACCAATGTGATCATCGAGGAGGCCGATCGACTGCACAAGCTGGTTGACCGTCTGGTCGGCTCCAGGCGCCCACCAGAGTTAAGAGATATCAACATTCACGAAGTTATGGAGCGGGTCAGGAACCTCGTCGAAGCCGAAATCGTCGGCAAAAGCATCCAGGTGATTACCGATTACGACCCCAGTATTCCACCGCTACATGCCGACGCCGAACAGTTGATACAGGCAATGCTGAACATCGTCCGCAATGCCATGCAATCCCTGACCAGTCCGGTGGTGAACCACGATCTGGGGAAAATTTATTTGCGCACCAGAATCATTCGCAACGCCACTATTGGTTCCAATTTTCATCGCCTCGCCGCCAGTATAAAAATTATCGACAATGGACCGGGTGTAGACCCGGAAATCATCGACACTATCTTTTATCCGATGATAAGCGGGCGTGCAGACGGTACCGGTTTAGGTCTTTCCATTGCCCATGGCATCATTAATCAGCATAAGGGCATGATCGAATGTATCAGCAGGCCCGGGGCAACCTGTTTCAAGGTGGTGCTCCCGGTAATTGACTCGAACTCGGGCCGTTAGAGATCCGAACCCATGGTTTTACATTTTAATATTTGGATATTGCAGGTAGGGTAATTAAATGAACTCACAAGATACTATCTGGATACTGGATGACGATAAATCCATTCGCTGGGTGCTTGAGAAGTCTCTGAATAAGGCCGGCCTCAATACGCTGACTTTTCAAAATGGTGATGACCTGTTGCACCGACTCGCACAAGAAACACCCGATGCCATCATCAGCGATATTCGGATGCCCGGCATCAGTGGTCTCGACCTGCTCTCGACGATTCAAGAGACGCATCCACAACTGCCCGTGATTATCATGACGGCCCATTCCGATCTGGACAGCGCCGTCTCTTCATACAGCCGTGGCGCCTTCGAGTATCTGCCGAAACCCTTCGATATTGAAGAGGCAGTCGCCATGACCCAGCGTGCGCTGGCTCATGCCCGTGAACAGGGCGTGGAATCCGGCATCGAGACGGAGGTCGAGCCCAGCCAGGAAATAATCGGTGAGGCACCGGCGATGCAGGAGGTGTTTCGCGCCATCGGCCGGCTGTCCCAATCCAACATCTCGGTACTGATCAACGGTGATTCCGGCACCGGCAAGGAACTGGTTGCCCGTGCCCTGCATCAACACAGCCCGCGTCGTGACATGCCGTTCATACCCCTGAACGTTGCCGCTATTCCCAAAGATTTGATCGAATCAGAACTGTTCGGGCACGAGAAGGGTGCATTCACCGGCGCCTCCCATCAGCGCATCGGTAGATTCGAACAGGCCGATGGCGGCACCCTGTTTCTGGACGAGATTGGCGACATGCCCCCAGAAACCCAGACCCGGCTACTGCGCGTACTTTCCGATGGAGAGTTCTATCGAGTAGGGGGTCACACCTCCCTCAAGGTAGACGTACGCATAATCGCCGCCACCCACCAGAACCTGGAGCAGTTGGTGGAAGCACAGCAGTTTCGTGAAGACCTGTTTCACCGGCTCAATGTCATTCGCATTCATATCCCGCCTCTGAGTGATCGGCGTGAAGATATTCCACTGCTGGCCAGTCATTTTCTCAGCCTCGCCGCGAAAGAATTAGACGTGGAACCTAAAATACTGCGCCCGGAAACCGAACAGTATCTCACCGGCTTGAGCTGGCCGGGTAATGTGCGCCAGCTGGAGAATTTCTGCCGCTGGGTCACGGTGATGGCATCGAGCCGTGAAGTGCACCTGGTCGACCTGCCACCGGAATTTTCGGCGCAGGAAGCCGCCAGCAGCACCGGCGGGGTTTGGACGGTAGGCCTGCAGGAATGGGCGGACCAGCAACTGAGTCTGGGCAATACAAGCATACTCGATCAGGCAACACCGATGTTCGAACGCACCATGATTGATATCGCTCTCAAGCACACGGCTGGCCGCCGCCGCGATGCGGCCACCCTGTTAGGCTGGGGTCGTAATACCTTGACGCGCAAGATCAAGGAGTTGGGCACATTAGAACAAGATTGAGGAGGCTGGAGGGGAACCTAATAGGACAATAACTTAAGGTTTTTGATTGGCATATTCCTAGCCAACTCTGAATATTCTGAGCATCTGAAAGTTAAACTATTATGCCCCCGATAATCCGTACTTGAAGTCCTCACAGCCCGAGATACATTTCTTGCCAGTTGATAACCCGATCATGGCCAATCTAACTACCGAACTCAATAAGGGCACGGGGGTTGTCATTGTAGACATCACCGGTGGGCATTGCCGGCAGTAAATCTTCCGGCACCTCATCAAAAAGGCTGCCGCCGGCGCCACCACGCCAGTCGTACTTCAGAAAATTCAGGGCGGCGGGCAGCAGACCACTGCCCAGATCGAACTCCACCAGGACACTGCCAATTGGCACATCGGCCGGTGGTATGGTGACGTCGGACGGCGCCGAGGCGATGAATGGCCTGTCGCTGTCGTTCTCATCATCACCATCACCATCCTCTGAGCGGCCAGTCTGACCTCCGAACAAGGTAATATTTGTCAATCCCGCACCCTGCCCTATGGCGCTGTCACCATCGGCCAGAGCATCGGGTGCAAAGTCCGGTGCAATGTATGACCCAGGGACGATGCTGAGCGCAGGACCCAGGCCCACATTGCTGATTACCGTACAGTCGTCGTCCGTGTTTAGCACGAAGGCGCTGCCATCCCAGAATTCCACGCGCAGTGAGATTTCAAGCGCTTCCGTTTCTGGGCCATAGGCGTTATCGATAAACAGGCGACCGTAGAGAAACTGCACTGTATCCCGTCAGCCCTAGTTGGACATAATCCCCTAATTGCCTAAGAGACAGTATTGGCTCATCGTTAACTCCAAGAGGAAGTGATGATGAGAAAGAAAAGCAGTGCCCAGAAGACTATTCGAGATATTCGTCGGGCCACCCGCCGACACTGCTCCGCCGAAGGAAAAATCCGCATTGTATTGGAAGGCCTGCGTGTTGAAGACACTATAGCCGAGCTATGCCGCCGGGAAGGTCTGAACAGCAATGTGTACTATCGTTGGTCCAAGGAGTTCATGGAGGCAGGCAAGAAGCGTTTAGCAGGTGATACCGCCCGTGAAGTCACCTCAGATGAAGTCAAACAACTCCTCGGCGTTGATTACGACGCCGACCCGAGCCGAAGACTTTGCTTTCTTCTTGAAAAATTGCATTATCGCCCGTTGTATTATCAATTCCAGCTGTCTCCCCGAACCAATCCTTTTCTTCGAGGGACCAGAATCCATGTCTCGCGCGCAGGGGCGCACAAAACTTAAAGGAAGCCTTTAAGGAGTATCGTTTAAGCCACTAAATTCTATAACAAAAGAGTGCAAGTAACGGGATAAACTAGGGTAAGGATGAATTCCGCATTTGGGAGCTGTGGAAACGATCACACAACTTCTGGGTAAAGCCGGGACGAAATGGAACCCGCAATTTTTCGGCCAATTTGGCAATGAGAGGCGATAAACAGTCACTCAAACAGAGGCTTGCAAGGAAAAATGGTGAGATTTTGATCAACATCGTGCTCTTCGAGCCAGAAATCCCTCCCAATACCGGAAATATCATCCGGTTAGCCGCCAATACCGGCTCGCCTCTACACCTGATCAAGCCATTTGGCTTCGAGCTCGATGACAAGCGCATGCGCCGGGCGGGGCTGGACTATCACGAATATGCCGGTATTTCGACTTATGAGGGCTTTGCCGAGTTCATCGAGAAGCATGGCGATAAACGCTTATTCGGTATCAGCACAAAGGGCATACGGCAGTACCACGAGGTGGCATTTGAGGCCGGTGACTTCTTGGTTTTTGGTCCGGAGACCCGCGGATTGCCTGACTCGGTGCGACAACAGCTGGGAATGGACCAGATTCTGAGAATCCCGATGCAGGCTCACAGTCGCAGCCTTAATTTATCCAATACCGTGGCCGTGGTGGTCTACGAAGCCTGGCGTCAGCTAGGCTTCGTGCACGGCAGTTGAGTTATTGTGTGGTTGCAGACGCCGCTTCGTCCGCGGCAGCGCCATCGCCGTTTTCTCCGGCTGCCGACTGCTCCGCTTGCGCCTTTTTCTGTTGGGTATAGAGGGCATCGAAATTAATCGGGGCCAGCATCAATGCAGGGAAACTGCCCTTGATGACCAGGGAATCTATGGCTTCCCTGGCGTAGGGAAACAGTATATTGGGACAGACTGTGGACAGTACCTGCTCCAATTGTGCCTCATCGAAATCCTTGCAAGAGAATATACCGGCTTGATGTACCTCAACCAGAAATGCCGATTGATCATCCAGCTTGGCTTCCGCGGTGAGGACCAGTATCACTTCATAGCTGTCGTCCTGCACCTTGGAGTTGCGAGTCTTGATGTCGAAATGGATATTCGGCTCCCACTTGCCCTGGAAAACCAAGGGGCTGCGTGGGGATTCGAACGAGGAATCCTTTAGATAGAGACGCTGCAGGGCGAACTGCGCACCTGGCGGCTGCTCGGCTGCGTCAGGTGTGGGGGCGATCTCGCTGGTTTCTTCGCTTTCTTGGTTTTCTTCGTTGTCTGCCATTGTAATTCCTGTCTTTTACGAACTGTTCGCTTTGTCGTTAATGAATTGCTACTGGTGAATAGCCGATTTTTAGATCGGTGCTTTGGCGCTCGATGTCCGGAACACCATTTATAAGCTCTCTATTTGTAAACTTTCCATTTTAATTTCCCCCCTTATCTATACGAGGAGCATTGACTACTTATATACGAGGGGCATTGACTGCGCCTTCCACTCGGCCAGGCCGCCGGATAGTTTGTATACTTCGACATGGCCGGCTTCCTGCAGGGTTTTTGCCGCCTCACCCGATTGCTGACCCAGTTTACACACCACCACCACCGGTTTTTTGGTGTGTTTTTTGAGCTCGGCAAGCCGTTGTTTCAATTTCGCCAGGGGGATATGAATGGAATCCACGATATGCCCATTATCGAACTCTTTTTTCTCCCGAATATCGACGATCACAGCGTCTCTCCGATTAATCAGCGCCACGGCCTGCGCCGGTCCTATCGCCTTGCTGCCGGTACGATAATGGTAAAAAACGATCGCCGCCAGCGCTACCAGCCACATGCCAGAAAGCAATAGGTGGTTGCCAAGAAACTCAATAAATTGTGCCATGGTTGCTTCAGTCTTTCCGGGATTCTTGCGGCCTGACAATAGACCTGGTCAAAGTGTCTGCATAAAAAGGGAAGCAGTATACACGTCTGAGCAGAGGTAAAGAAGCGGCAGCGGATAGGGAGCGTTGGTTCACGGGCCTCGGCGCCTATGCCCCTCGCTTAAAAACCTGCTTTCGAGGATAATACGCTCAACATTCTAGCCCACGTGGACTCGGAAATAGCAGTGCCAACGACCACCAAGAAAACTGCGCTTCTATTAATACTCGACGGCTGGGGTCATCGTGAACAAACCGACAGCAACGCCATTCACGCAGCCAGGAGCCCTACCTGGGACGCACTCTGGGCCAATCACCCCCATACCCTGATCCATACATCTGGCGAGGCCGTGGGTTTGCCAGCAGGGCAAATGGGGAATTCCGAGGTGGGACATATGAACCTTGGTGCTGGCCGCGTGGTCTATCAGAGCCTCACCCGTATCGATCAGGATATCGCCGATGGCGGCTTCTTCAAAAATCCAGTGCTGTGCGCTGGCGTGGAAAAAACCATCGATAACAATAGTGCCCTTCACGTCTTTGGCTTGCTCTCCCCTGGTGGTATCCACAGCCACGAAAACCAGATCATGGCTATGCTCGAACTTGCTGTAATGAAAGGCGCCACCAAAGTCTACCTGCATGCCTTTCTCGATGGTCGTGACACGCCTCCGCGTAGCGCGCTGTCTTCCCTGGCGAGGGCAGATCAGTTTTTGAAAGGCGCAGGCATTGGTCGAGTCGCCTCTATCTGTGGGCGTTTCTATGCCATGGACAGGGACAACCGTTGGGACCGAGTGCAATCAGCTTACGAGTTGCTGACCGAGGCCAAGGCAGAATTCAGTTATGACAATGTCAGTGCAGCGCTGGATGCCGCCTATGCGAGAGATGAAGACGATGAATTTGTGCAGGCTACGCTGGTGGGGGAAGCTGGCGCGGTCTCGGCGAGAGTGAACGACGACGATGTTGTCGTCTTCATGAATTTCCGCGCCGACCGCGCCCGAGAACTTACCCGTGCCTTCGCCGATGATGATTTCGATGGTTTCGAGCGAGTAGCAAGGCCAGCCCTAGGCGACTTCATTATGCTCACCCAATACGCCGCTAACATCGACTCCCCCCGCGCCTACCCACCACGAGTTTTATCCAATGTGCTGGGCGAATATCTGTCCGCACAAGGCAAGACTCAACTACGCATCGCGGAGACAGAAAAATACGCCCACGTAACCTTCTTCTTTAATGGCGGTCGTGAAGAACCATTCCCTGGCGAAGATCGTATCCTGATCCCTTCACCCCAGGTTAAGACCTATGATCTAAAACCTGAGATGTCTGCCTTCGAAGTCACAGATCGACTGGTGGATGCCATTCATTCTGGGAACTACGATGCCATTATTTGTAACTACGCCAACGGCGACATGGTGGGCCATACCGGCAATTTCGATGCGGCAGTGAAGGCGGTGGAAGCCATCGACCAATGCTTGTCTCGCATCGTCGATGCGATCGAAGCGATGCGCGGCGAGCTACTCATTACCGCCGACCATGGCAACGTGGAGCAGATGCTGGATGCCGACAGCGGACAGCCACTCACTTCTCACACCAATGGCCCGGTACCGCTGGTCTATGTCGGCGGCAGCGGCCGGCAATTCCTCGCTGAGGGCTGCCTGTCTGACATTGCACCTACCTTGCTCTCTCTCCTTGCCATGCCGATTCCAACCGAGATGAACGGGAAGGTACTAATGAGAGATGCCGCTCCAACAACCGTCGCGGCTGAGGAATCAGGTGCGACTAATTAGTTTTGATGCTGCCGACTGCTGGCAGTTGCCGTTAGTAGGCGCTAAGCCAACTCGAGCAGCGATGCTACCGCCAATTAACTTCGGCAGGCTCTGCTTCCTCGGTTCGCTCTTCACGCTCTTCTTTTTTTCCGCAACTGCGCTCGAAGCGGCTGAGAACGCCGAGCAGACGGAAGCTGATTTGTCCATCGTCACTGCCGCAATCGGTGACATTCAGATATGGCTAACAGACGCTAATGCTCGCCACAGCGAGGAAGAAAAAAATCTGCGTGACGCCGAGAAAGACATCGCGGTAGTCGCTCAATCTGCCGCGGCGACTCGACGTCGACTCGGTGAGACTGAGTCTGCACTGGAGATACTACACAATAGAATCAATCGGCTCGAGGAAGAGAAGAGTCAGCAGAGTGTATTGCTCGCTCAATCCATTCGCGCCGCATACATGGCTGGGGAGCGCAGTGCACTCAAGCTACTGCTGAATCAACAAGACCTGTCCCGCAGTGCACGCCTGCTGCATTACCATCGCCTGTTTGCCTAATACCGTATCGAGAAAATCGAGCCCTTTCAGAATACGCTGGCTGACATCGGCACGGCCAATATTGAACTCGAATCAAGCCTTCTCGGCTTTGCGGAGCAGCAATCTGAGCTCGAGCAGAACCTGTTGGCGCTCAATGCAGCCAGGAGCCGGCGACAACGGGCGTTGTCCGAACTCACATCCAGCATCAGCTCACGCAGCGGCGAACTCGAACAACTGGAAATCAATCAGGCCGAACTCGAAGCCCTGTTAGAGCAAATCGCCGAGGCGATTGCGCGGGTACAGTCGGTAGCCAATCTGGCCCCGTTCACCGACCTGCGTGGCAAGCTGCCGTTGCCGGCGGACGGTCCTGTTATCAATCAGTTTGGATCTCGCTACGGAGAGGGCGCCCTGGTTCGCCAGGGCATCACCATTGGCGTTGCAGTAGGAACCCCGGTGCAGGCGGTGCATTCCGGCCGAGTCGTTTTTTCCGATTGGCTACGGGGATCGGGGCTGTTGGTGATCGTGGATCATGGAGAGGGTTATATGAGCCTCTATGGCGCTAACCAAATCCTCGCGAAAGCGGCGGGTGACTGGGTGAATGCGGGTGAGGTACTCGCTACCTCAGGTTCCCGAGGAGACCGCAGCGCCGGTGTCTACTTTGAGATCCGCTACCATGGTGCTGCGCAGAATCCGTCGATCTGGCTGCAAAAATAATTCGAACCTTTCTCGCTTGTGGCCGGTCTTGTGCCGTGAGCCCCGTATCTCGGCGCTAAACCCCGAGATGCCAGGGCTGTCCAAGGCAAACATACCGAACACGGGATGTTGCCTATTTCCTGGTAAACTGAAACACTAGGAATCTTGCGAACACAGGTTTAATTCAGGACCAGACTATGACTTTCTTCCGAACCTCCCGGCGCGGCCTTACGGCGCTAGCTCTTACAGCGACCCTGCTGGCTCCACTCAGCGCTGGCGCTCAGGACGGCCCCGCGCCTTTACCTCTGGACGAGGTTCGTATGTTCACCGAAGCGCTCGAGCGCATCCGCCTGTCCTATGTGGAAGAAATCGACGACAAGACCCTGTTGGAGAATGCCATCCGTGGCATGCTGGCGGGTCTCGATCCTCATTCTGCTTATATGGTCGGTGATGACTATGATTTGCTGCAGGAAACCACCACTGGGGAGTTCGGCGGGCTCGGCGTACAGGTGGGTCGGGAAAACGGCTACATCCGCGTCATCAGCCCCATCGATGACTCCCCTGCCGACCGTGCCGGGATTAAGGCCGGCGACCTGATCATACAAATAGACAACAAGCCCCTGCGGGAGATGCTGCCCGAAGAAGCAGCTGGAATGATGCGTGGTGAACCTGGCACGGACGTCACCGTGACTATCGCGCGAGAAGGACAAGAGCCTTTCGACGTCACCATCACACGCGAGGTGATCGCCCTGACCAGCGTCCGCAGTAGAATTCTGATACCGGGTTATGCCTATATTCGCATCTCCCAATTCCGGGTAAACACCGGCGATGATCTGGAAGCAGAGATCGAGGAATTGTTCGAAGAATATGGCGAGTTAAAGGGCATCATTTTAGATCTGCGTAACAATCCCGGTGGCGTCTTACAGGCATCTGTCCGCGTCGTCGATTCCTTCATCAGCGAGGGCCGTATCGTTTACACCGAGGGTCGACTGGAAGAAGTCGGCATGGAATTTTCGGCGACACAGAAAAATGTAGCCGGCGATGTGCCGATGGTAGTTCTGATTAATAACGGCTCCGCATCCGCATCCGAGATTGTCGCCGGTGCCCTGCAGGATCATGGCCGCGCCATCATCATGGGCACCCGCAGTTTCGGCAAGGGTTCGGTACAAACTGTGCTGCCACTGGCGGAAAAACGCGCAATTAAACTCACCACGTCACTCTATTACACGCCGAGCGGGCGCTCCATTCAGGCCCAGGGCATCGAGCCCGATATCATTGTAGATGAAGCCTTCGTCACCCGTCGCTCGACCCGGGTCACTCAATACAATGAGTCTGACTTGCGCGGCCATCTTGCCAACGGCAACGGTGAGGAAGAACCAAGCGATGACATGGCAGCGGCATTAATCTCGGCCGAAGAAGTGTTGGTTAATGATTATCCGCTTAACGAAGCGCTTAATGTGCTGAAAGGAATTAACGCGTTCAAGCCGCCGCAAGCGCGTGGCACTTCCGGCTCGTTTGCGCAGCGTGAGAATTAGGATCCGCTTTATTGTTATTCCAAAAGAGGCTCAGGTGACGCGCACCTCGATGCCTCTCTCCGCCATATAGATTTTGGCCTGCTCGATCGTAAATTCCTGGAAGTGAAAGATGCTCGCCGCCAGGACCGCATCGGCTTCACCCTCCAAGACACCATCAACCAGATGCTGCAGCGTGCCGACGCCACCGGAGGCGATAATGGGTACCTGCACGGCATTGCTTGCGGTCTTGTTAAGTGCGAGATCGAATCCCGTTTTAGTGCCGTCGCGATCCATGCTGGTTAAAAGAATTTCGCCGGCGCCGTAGTCAACCATACGCGTTATCCATTCGATGGCGTCGAGAGACGTGGGGTTGCGGCCACCATGGGTGAAGATTTCCCACTTCGGTGGCTCGCCCTGGGCGGAAACCTGTTTCGCATCCACGGCGACGACGATGCACTGAGAGCCGAATCTCTGGGCCGCTGCACGCACGAATTCAGGATTCTCCACCGCCGCCGTATTGATCGCGACCTTGTCCGCGCCGGCATTGAGCATGGTACGAATATCTTCCAGGCTGCGAATACCACCGCCCACGGTCAGGGGAATAAACACTTCGCCGGCAATCGCTTCGACGGTATGAATCGTCGTGTCCCGGCCTTCGTGACTGGCGGTGATGTCCAGAAACGTAATCTCATCGGCACCGGCATCGCTGTACCGCTTCGCCACTTCCACCGGATCGCCGGCATCCCTGATGTCGACGAATTTAACGCCTTTAACGACACGACCATTGTCGCAGTCGAGGCAGGGAATGATGCGCTTGGCCAGGCCCATGGCTAGTTGTCACCGTCGCAATAAGCTTGCGCCTTGGTGAGATCGAGCTGGCCTTCGTAAATCGCACGACCGGTAATTGCCCCCAGGATTCCCGCACCCGTCACGGTTTGTGACACCGCCTTGAGGTCGACAATATCCTCCAGCTTGGCAATTCCACCGGAGGCGATGACTGGAATAGAAGAGTTTTCGGCAAGCTCGACGGTGGCTTCGATATTTAGCCCTTGCATCATGCCGTCACGGGAAATATCGGTGTAGACGATGGCCTGCACTGAATAGTCTGAAAACTGTCTTGCCAGCTCAATGGCCGTCAATTCAGAGACATCGGCCCAGCCTTCGGTGGCGACTCTGCCGTCAATCGCATCGAGACCGACGATCACCTTGCCCGGGAAGGCAGCACAAGCTGCCTTGACAAATTCCGGTTGTTTCACCGCCTGGGTACCGATAATCACGTAGCTGACGCCGGCATCGATATAAAACTGCACACTATCGAGATCCCGTATGCCGCCACCAATTTGTATAGGCAAGGACGGATAGGCCCTGGCAATCGCCTTGACGATTTCCCCATTTACCGGTGTGCCCGCAAAGGCGCCATTCAAGTCCACGATGTGTAAGCGCCTCGCTCCCATGGAAACCCACTGGCCTGCCATCTGCACCGGGTCATCTGAAAATACAGTAGCGTCCTCCATGCGTCCCTGGCGCAAACGCACACACTGACCATCTTTCAAATCGATTGCGGGAATAATTAACATCGACCCATCTCAATTGGGGACATTTACACGCCTCCGTCCCATTGTAAAAAATTTCTCAACAGGGTAAGCCCGGCAGTCTGACTCTTCTCTGGATGGAACTGAGTAGCGAATATATTATCGTCTGCGAGTACGGCGACGATCTCGGCGCCGTAATTAGTGACACCTGCCACTATTTTCTGATTTTCAGTTTGAACATAGTAGCTGTGGACAAAATAGAAGCGGCTGTTATCCGGCACATCCCTCCACAGGGGATGGGGTCTGGTCTGCTTCACCTGGTTCCAGCCCATGTGAGGAACTTTTAGACGCCCACCGCTTTCATCTCGTAAATCACTGCCAAAATAGCGCACATCACCGGGCATAAAATCGAGGCAGTCGACGCCGCCATTTTCTTCGCTGCGATTCATCAATGCTTGCATGCCAACACAAATGGCCAACACCGGTTTGGACTTCATCGCATCTGCAACAATCTGCCCGACATTGAGCCGATTTATCTCAGCCATGCAATCACGAATGGCGCCAACACCAGGAAATATTACCCTATCGGCTGCGGCAATCTTCGCCGCATCCGCGGTGACGACAACATCGATGTCTTCACCCAACTCGCGACCGACATACTCCACTGCCTTGGCGACAGAGTGGAGATTACCCATGCCGTAATCGATGACTGCAATCTTGTTCATCTGCGGAAATTCTGCAACAAAGTGTGGTGATAAAAGCTCTCAGGGGAGGAATTAAAGCGAACCTTTCGTCGAGGGAACAACGCCTTCCGATCTCGGATCAAGCTCCACCGCCATTCTCACAGCCCTGCCGAAGGCCTTAAATATCGTCTCGATCTGGTGATGCGCATTCTTGCCACGCAGATTGTCGATATGCAGGGTTACCAGGGCGTGGTTGCTGAAGCCCTGAAAGAATTCGTGGAACAGATCCACATCGAAGGAACCCACCGTGCCTTTGACAAACTGCACGTGATAATCCAGGCCGGGGCGCCCGGAAAAATCGATCACGACTCTCGACAGCGCCTCATCCAACGGTACATAGGCGTGGCCATAACGACGGATGCCGGTCCTGTCCAGCGCCTTGTTAAAAGCCTGACCCATTGTAATACCGATATCTTCCACGGTGTGGTGGGCATCGATCTCCAGATCGCCAACCGCCTTGATACTTAAATCAATCAGGCCATGGCGAGCAATCTGATCCAGCATATGATCGAAAAACGGCAGACCCGTATCCACCTCAAGCTGACCGCTGCCGTCGAGATTGACGCTGACGGCAATCTGGGTTTCCCGAGTATTGCGTTCTACACTGGCTTGTCTATCTCTCGAATCCGTAGATGTTGACGAAGCGGTCATGACATACCTTTGAGTTGGCCCGCCACCGCAAAGATACGCGCCCGGGGCCTGATTCCATTAAGAGCGCATTATAGAGCCCGCTCCCCGTCAATGAAAGCCAATAGCTGTCGTCGTTGATTGCTGGCATCTCTGGGATGTCTATCTAACTCCCATCTATCTTTGCTGTTTCCGGTTTCTACACCATAAGCAGCTAATCTATTTAGTCAGCCTCAGCGCACGCTCCACCTCGCATGTAACACCTCATTCCGGTAGACTCATTGCCTCGCTGTGTTGTCCGTTACAAGGCGCCCCTGAATAAAAAACAAGCAGCATTCATTCCGCCCTGCAAAATCGAAGCACTTGGTCATGTGGAAGACGATCCTCAAAGTTGTCGGCATCATCGCCCTGTTTATGGTGCTGCTGATTATTGGCGCCACCTTCTTTCTCAATAGTGACCGCTACAAGTCAGCACTAGAGGCAACTGTCCTCGCCAATCTAGGTTATAAGCTTATTATAGCTGGCGATCTCGACGTCCATTTCTTCCCTTCGCTAGAGCTCACTCTCAACGATGTTCGTTTGAAAAATCCGGCCTTTCCCCAGGAACTGGCTTCCACCTCGGCTGTGTCCCTACGCGTCAACACCCGTAAGTTAATCCGCGGACAACTGCTGATTCAGGAACTCAGCGCCGATGATTTCCACATCAACTACTATACCGATGCCGACGGCAGTAACATCTGGGATGTGGAGCCCGCGCTGGTAGACAATATCGTCAAACAGCGACGCACCGCATCGATAATTGAAGACGCCGTTGATTCCGCTGTGGCGCAACAAGCCACCAGCAATGATGATATCGTCACCGCTTCTTTCGAACGTATCCGTATCTCCAATGCCAGCATCGACATTCAGGATCTAAGCACCGGCACCCGGTTAAGCATCCACGATCTTGACCTGGTCAGCCGCGATACAAATATTGAAGGCAGGCCATTCGAGCTTAACCTCACCTTCGACTTTCTAAACAATGGCATGACGAAACCCATGGCCATGGGATTCCGCAGCAACATCGTCGCCGACATCGACAGCGGCAAGGTCAGCATCAGCGACATAAATTTCAATCTCACTCCCATGTTACTCCAGGGTGAAGTACAACTGACCGGTCTTAACAACGAGCCGCGCATAGAGGGAACATTTCAATCCAACGACTTCGATCTGGTCGGCTTATTGGAAACGCTGGGTGTAATCGCAGCCAGCGAAGAGTTCACCGCCGCCGATACTGGTGCCAAACCACCACAAATGGCAATCGCCTTGAACTTCAACGGCGATAAAAACCAATTAAGCATTCCCAGCTTCACCGCCACCATGGGCGTTACGGATTTTCAGGCGGATATCAGCGTGCACTTCGCTACCGCATTTACTCCCACTAACATCAGTTATGGCATTATCGTCAACTCTATCGACCTTAGCCCGTTCATGGCGTCGACCGGACCAGATCTCGCAACGTTGGATTCCGACGAAACTACTGAGCCGACCGCTCCAAATTTCGCCAACGCCGCTGCAACAAATTCATCTCTCGATAAGCCCCTGCCCCTCGACGTATTAAATGGGATCAATATACTCGGCGCCATTTCTATCCAGACACTCAACACCCATAGCCTGGAGTTTCGCGACATCAATATCTTCACCAATCTCGAAGGCGGCCAGCTGGATATTGAAACCCAGGCCATCTCTATCTTCGGCGGGACTGTTCAGGGCAACCTCCGTCTAAATAGCGCTGGCACTGCTGCCGAGCTATCCACTCAATTGCTGATCAGTGACATCGACATCGTCGAGTTGGTGCCGATGGTGGCTCAACTCGACAGCGTCACCGGCAAACTCAATGTAGAAGTGGCTTACAGCGCCCGTGGCAGTACCGTCAACGAGATGCTCGCCAGTCTCAGTGGCTCCACATCATTCACAGTCACCGAGAATTCGGTAGACATCGGACTGATTAAGCAGGTATTTACCGCCATCACTGCCCTCAGTCCAGGTGGGGATACGGTTCAGCAATGGCCCGACGTCATCCAGTTCAGCGAACTCGGTGGTTTTGTGACCTTCGAGGACGGCATCGCCGCCAATCAGCAGGTGAACCTGCGCATGGATAATTTGGATATCAGCGGCACCGGCGGCGTCAACCTGGCCCAGAAAAACTTCGACTACGACATGCAATTCACCATCCTGGGTATAGGGGCTCCGCAAACCATCCAGATCAACGAGCGATATCACAATGTCCAGTGGCCGGTAAAGTGTGCCGCCGCCATGTCCGACCCGGTCAGCCAATACTGCGGACCCGATTTCACGCGAGTCCGGGAAATCTTCACCCAGATGGCTACCAGCGAAATCAGAATCCGGGCCGAAGACAGCCTCATCGATCAGGTGCCGGAACAGTTACGTGACAGCGCCCGTGGCTTGTTGCGCTCCATCTTGAACTAACAATTGCTGTGACTTCTTTCGCCGATAGGGTATTGGATTGGTATTGCCGCAACGGACGTCACGATCTCCCCTGGCAGCAAGACCCAAGCCCGTACCGAGTCTGGATCTCAGAAATCATGCTGCAACAAACCCAGGTCAACACCGTGATTCCCTATTATCTGCGCTTCATGGATCGCTTTCCCAGGGTGACTGACCTGGCCCGAGCAAGCACCGATCAGGTCCTGCATCTTTGGACCGGCCTGGGCTATTACGCCAGGGCCAGAAATCTGCACGACGCCGCAAAGACAATTGTGACACAGCATCAGGGACGTTTCCCCAGTAGCGTGGTGGGGCTCATGCAGCTGCGTGGAATCGGCAAATCCACTGCCGGCGCTATCGTGGCTCTGGCCATGAACACAAGAGCACCCATCTTGGATGGTAATGTCAAACGGCTGCTGACCCGTTTCCACAAGATCGAAGGCTGGCCTGGGCAGGCTAAAACCAATCGCCAGCTATGGGAACTGGCCGAATCGAAACTACCCGAACGGGATATCGCGAAGTATACCCAGGCCATGATGGATCTCGGCGCCACCGTCTGCACGAGATCAAAACCGGCCTGTGAGGAATGTCCTCTGAATGAAGATTGCGAAGCTCGCGGGTATGACTTGATCGCATCCATCCCTGGCAAGAAGCCCAGAAAAGCGCTACCGGTAAAGTCCATTGCCATGTTCATCCTGCAGAACGACGCCGGCGAAGTATTACTGGAGAAACGCCCGCCGAGCGGCATCTGGGGGTCTCTCTGGAGTCTGCCAGAAGCCGCGCACCCGCAGGATGCAATCGATTTGCCGTATCCAGGCCTGGAACTGAAGAATAAGCGGGAACTCTCCAAAATCCGTCACAGCTTCACCCACTTTCACCTTGAAATCACCCCGGTGTACCTGTGTGCTCGGGAGAAAACCGGCGCGGTAATGGATTCCCAAAGCTGGCTGTGGTATCCATTAAATTCTTCTGGGAAAACCAGCTCACGAGAAATTGGGCTGGCGGCCCCAGTTAAGAAACTTCTGTCTACTCTGGCTCAGAGCATCTGAACAAGACGACTACAGATGCTGACGACTGTCACGCTTGCTAGCAAAGATATCTATACGCGAACGAGGAATCCACATGTCACGCATGGTGCATTGCAAGAAATACAACAAGGAACTACCGGGCCTGCCGGTGCCACCCTATCCTGGCCCCAAGGGCCAGGAAATCTACGATACCGTGTCCCAGCAAGCCTGGAGTGAATGGCAAACCCAGCAAACCATGCTTATCAACGAAAAGCAGTTGAGCATGGCTTCCGCCGATGACAGAAAATATCTGCAAACACAGATGCACAAATTTCTGAACAACGAGGATTATCATCATGCTGAGGGCTATGTGCCACCAGCCGAGTAAATTCGATTACCAGCTTGACTAAAAAGCGGAGATTCTATCTAATACGCGCCTTGCGCAAGGCGATGATTTCAGAATCCATCATGATTTTTGAGCGCGGCGAGCGACGTGCAGCCATAGCGATTTTACGCGTCAGCTCCAAGCGCAGGCGGAACGCCAGCAATCTCTGATTGCTGGCTGGGATGAGCAGAGGAGCGATGCGAAGCATTGCCAGAATCCTCAGCAGACTCAGCGCAACTACATATAAAGTTATGCCCAGGTAGCTCAGTCGGTAGAGCAGAGGACTGAAAATCCTCGTGTCGGTGGTTCGATTCCGCCCCTGGGCACCATCATATCAAGAACTTACAAAACACCTGAATCGAAACTCTCTCTCATGTAGCCACTATGTAGCCATCTGACGAGCTTTTTTGTACCTTCTTCGGGCTTCGCAAAAAATACCAGCAACAACGAAGTTTCCCCGGCGTTTCATATACTTCATTCTCCAGACCCCACCGTACCCCCACCCCCCGTTTTCTCAGATAACAGCAGGTACCTCTATATATACTAATCTGGACGAACGATTTGGTAAAATTTGGATTGCGCAGCGCGCCTATTGGGAACTGGTTTCGAGGAGCAAAAATTTTTTTTGCAAAAAAGCGGACGTTGGGTAATCGCTTGATTTCATGCTCGCTTATGACTGCATTCGGCCAATAGCGGACACTTCGGAACGCTTCTTAAAGCAAGTTATTCATATTAGGAGATTTCCGATTAATAGCATTCCCGGAAATAGTACTCTCACTCAATCATATTCAAATCTCAGTTTTAATTTCCATTTGGTATCAACAGAGGATTATTGATATTTCAGGCTACGTTCATTTGTGTTTTGGGGAAATGCAGTTGCAATATAGAATCTGTTTGTCAGTGTTTTTTTGATTTGGCAGTAAATTTGTCAGTGCCAGCGGGATTATTAAAGTTCTAGTGTATAAATAGTCGATTTTAAGGATAGTTCTAGCTTTTCACCGCTATAAGACTCAGTTTTTACTACGACTCCTGTAACTACGTCTGTCCAATTAACCGTGTAGCCATTAGCCGATATTACTTTGGTTTTCACTGTAGTAAAAGGACCCACCGGAGTGTTTAGCTGCTCTGACACAGAAATTACGACGGTCAAAGATTCAAGTATTACATCGTTGGTTGCTATCGCTGTCATCAGGTTACCGTTTACGATTGGCGTTATAGTTTCACTCACTTCGGAGTTGTGTATCCCGTCAGCCCTAGTTGGACATAATCCCCTAATTGCCTAAGAGACAGTATTGGCTCATCGTTAACTCCAAGAGGAAGTGATGATGAGAAAGAAAAGCAGTGCCCAGAAGACTATTCGA
>Ga0310122_10000710_pt1 | contig 20973 bp, 18 predicted proteins | sample CB6_Bottom_1051__FD_203503 | JGI IMG/M metagenome (GOLD analysis project Ga0310122, IMG submission 203503) | Marine microbial communities from Western Arctic Ocean, Canada - CB6_Bottom_1051 | ecosystem: Environmental > Aquatic > Marine > Oceanic | place: Canada: Western Arctic Ocean | collected...
GTCGGGCTCGACATACAACTCGACGAAGAGTTGATTCTGGAGTGCGGTGCCCGAGAGTTCGTCAATCGGGTGCAGAACATGCGCAAGGACGCCGGTCTCGGCGTCTCCGATCGCATCCAGGTGTGGATCCAGGGAGAGGAAGCGGTTGAGCGCGCCGTTGCGTCAAACCTCGAATACGTCGTCGCCGAGGTACTGGCTCTGTCCATCCAGCTGGGAGAGCTGCCGACGCGCTGCCGGCGGCAGCAGGAGTGGGACGTCAACGGTCACGCCTGCACGATCGCCATCGACCTGCCTGCCTGACGACGTGACGGCCTGTCGACGTGACGATCTGACGGCGACTGTTGTTGGCCATCGAGGTGGGAGGTGCGGTCGCAAGTGAATGAGATAGTAATTATTGTGTGAGTGAGTGAGTGAGTGAGTGAGTGAGTGCTGAATTGACCATCGACCTGTCATAGACAGATATAGTGTGGAGCTGCCAAAGATGAATAAGGATGATCTTAAACACTTCCAGAATGTGCTCGAGGGGAAGCAGACAGCGGCCAGCGCCGACCTGGAGGAACTTGAGCGCGTGTCGCGGAATGAGGATGCCCAGGAATCGTCGGAGGACCGCTCCGCTTACTCGCTGCACATGGCCGACCGTGGCACCGACGCCATGGAGCGGGAGAAGAACATGCTCCTTGCCCAGCGCGAAGGAAGTTACCTCGACTACGTCGACGAGGCCCTGCAGCGGATAGGGGACGGGACCTTCGGTATCTGCCGGTCCTGCGGCGGCGACATTGGACGAGCGCGCCTCGAGGCCGTGCCCACGACCACGTGGTGCATCGAATGCAAGTCCAAGGTCAAGTCCAAGGAGGACGGATCGGCCCAGTGAAAAACCCAGTGAACAGTCCGGACGACCGACCGGGTGACTCCCGGTTGCCGGGGCTGTCCACCCTCTGGATCGTGCTCGTCGCGCTAGTCGCGGACCAGATAAGCAAGTACATCGTCACCATCAAGATGACTGAGTACGGTCCCCCCATCGAGGTCCTGGGGACCTTCTTCAGGCTCACCTACATTCACAATCGGGGTGCTGCCTTTGGGCTGAACCTGGGCAGCCCGCTCATCCACACAGTCGTCTCCATCGCCGCCCTGGCGCTGCTGGTGTACCTGTTCCGGACGCTGCCAGTGGGCGCGCGTCTGCTGCGCATTGCCCTGGCCATGGTTCTGGGAGGGGCCCTGGGCAACATCGTCGACCGCATCCGCCTGGAAAAGGGCGTTGTCGACTTCTTCGACTTCGGCATCGGTGAACAGTGGCGCTGGCCGGTCTTCAACGTCGCCGACTCCTTTGTGACGGTGGGCGTAATCCTGTTGGCTATCGGCTACAGCCGGCAGGACAAGATCGGCGCCCCGCCAGGCCAGACCGACCCCTGACGAAGGCCCGTTGGGCGCCAGTAGGTCCGCATCACAGGAGAGAAGGACGAATGCCCGATCCCGCGGTTGAGAAGGACGGGGCCCGATCCGCGGTTGAGAAGGACGAAGTCATTCTCAACTCCAGGCGCATGACTCACCATTGGATCAGTCCCACCGATGAGCGCCGGTCGACTCCAGGCGCAGGACTCACCGTTGGATCAGCCCCCCGATGAGCGCCGGTAACTCTCCCATCGTAGTGTCCGACGAAGAGGAGAAGCAGCGCCTCGATCTGTACCTGAACCCATTCCTGCCCGATCTGTCCCGCAGTCGCATCCAGCAACTGATTCAAGAGGGTGCCATTCGAGTCGATGGCGGCGTTGTCAAACCCAGCTACCGAGTGCGCGCCGGTGATCGCGTCACCGTGGCGATTCCGGAACCTTCCCGCCTTCCTCTCCAGGTGGAAGCGGAGGCCATCCCTCTGTCCGTCGCCTATGAGGACGGGCACCTGCTGGTGGTGGACAAGCCCGCCGGCATGGTCGTCCATCCCGCTCCCGGCGCGTGGACAGGCACTCTCGTCCACGCCTTGCTGGCTCATTGCGACGACCTGTCGGGTATCAACGGTGTGCTGCGGCCGGGTATCGTCCACCGACTCGACCGCAACACTTCAGGGCTCCTGGTGGTTGCCAAGAGCGACGCCGCCCACCGACACCTGGCCGCTCAATTGGAAGCGCGCACCATCAGCCGGAAATACACCACCCTCGCGTGGGGGCGTGTGGTAGGATCTGGAACCATCGACGCCCCGATCGGTCGAAGTGCGCGGGACCGCAAGAAAATGGGAGTGCGACCCGATGGCAGGCGCGCGGTCACCCGCTACGCGGTCGGCGAAGAGTTCGCTTTTCTCACCCAGCTGGACCTGCAACTGGAGACTGGCCGCACGCATCAGATCCGCGTTCACCTCCAGCACCTGGGACATCCCGTGTTCGGGGATCCGGACTACAGCGGACGCAGCTTTGTGCGCGGCGTTGCCCAGCAGCACCGCCGTCGGGCGGCAGAGCTGCTCAATCTCATTCCGCGTCAGGCTCTACACGCCCGCCGCCTCGGATTCGCTCACCCGATTACCGGAGAGCGGATCGAGCTTGAGTCGCCGCTGCCTGAGGACCTGGCCGATCTCTTCGAGGCCGCGCGCCGCCCGTTCTGATCATGGCTTGACTCCCTGGTGTGCGTCACCACCATGTCCGGCCCGCACGCCTCAGCTCACCCGTTTATTCACGGCCCGACATCCAGGTCTACCAACGTGCGACCCTCGTCCGCCGCTTTCTGCACCTCCAGGGCCAGCCGCGCCGAGGCCAGCACCGCTTTCGTATCCAGTTCGCCGTCGCCGGGTGCCTCGCCGGCTATATCTCGCAGGAAAGACTCCAGGTAGCCACCCGCCTTCTCGGGGGGCAGAGGGGCGGACCGCAACTCGTGATCGGTGTTCAGGGCGAGGCGGATTTCCCGGGCACTGTTGGAGATCTCCGCCACCCCCTTCCGACCCCACACCGTCACCCGCCAGTACAGGGGCAGGTTGTCACCCGCAGCGTCTGGAGCAAAGTAGGACACGTCGCCCAGGACACCGCAGCCGTTGTCCAGAGTCAGCATGAGCTGAGCGCCGTCCTGGAAATGGGGAGCGTGGTCGGCGAAGGCGTTCCAGCAGCGCGCCGCCTCGATGCGCTTGACGCGTAGACCCGTCATCCAAGGAATGGCGTCGAGGGCGTGGATACCGATGTCGTTGATGGTGCCGCCGTGTTTCCCCTCCTCGAAGTACCAGTGGGGGCGAGAGTCGGGCCGCAGGGGATGCTGGCCACCGAAAGTGATAGCGTGGACCTCTCCTAATGTGCCTGCCCGCAACAGCTGGCGAAGCCCCAGCATAGGGCGTGAATCCCTCATGGTCAGCATGCAGCCCACCTTCAAGCCCCTGGCTAGAGCCAGCGCCTCGATTCGATCCACTTCGCCGCGGCCGGTACACAGGGGCTTGTCGGAGATGACGTGCTTGCCCTGTTCCAGCGCGCTCAGGATAAGGCTGCCCCGCCTCCCGTAATAGTCTCCCACCGCCACCGCATCGCACGCCACGTCGGACATCATCTGGCCGAAGTCCCTGTGAGTTAGCTCTACCCCGTTGTCCCCCGCGGTCACCTCTTTCGCCGCGTCATCGTCTTCCTCGCAGGCGGCCACGACCTCTACTGCTTCATGCTCGAGGGCTCGCCGGTATAGAGTCAGAATATGTCCGTGTCGAAAGCCTGCGAATGCCAGTCTTAGACCCATAGGTAGCCTCTCCGGTGGGGGTATGAGGTGTCATTGCCCGCGACCTAACACACGCCGCCACCCCTTGCGCGGTCAAGCTTCGGCCCATTCACGTCGGACGTCGCAGCACCTTTAGACCGTCGGTGATGAGCCGGGGATATCCGCTTGCAGACCCGGGAGGGGCCGCGTATGTTTGAGGATGCTGACATTCCTCCCTCCTCCCGCTCTATGGCCCCACGACCCACTGCAACGACCGCCGAAGGGCCCGCGTTCGGTTCCGGTCGCTGACCCGGCAACAACGACGTGACGCTGAAACGAATCGCCGTTATCGGCGCCGGGACTATGGGAAGTGGCATCGCCCAGGTCTGCGCCGTGGCCGGCTACGAAGTCGTGCTGTCCGATGCCGATGGCGGCGCTCTTCAGCGGGCCGGCGAGACCATTGCCTCGCGCCTGCACCGACTCGTCGAGCGGGGCGAATTGGCAGCCGCTGAGCGTTCGAGTGTCCTCACGCGTCTGTGTCTGCTGCCGCCTCCCCTGACCGGACAGGAAGTGGACCTGGCGATCGAGTCCGTTCCCGAGCGCATGGACCTCAAGCAGGAGGTCCTCTCCGGCCTCGATCGGGACCTGCATGCAGAGGCCATCCTGGTCAGCAATACATCAGGGCTGGACATCGGCCAGCTGGCAGCAGCGAGCCGTCGCCCCGAGCGAGTGATGGGCATGCACTTCTTCAATCCCCCACCCGCCATGCCGCTGATCGAGTTGGTCCGGACGCCCCAGACTTCGGAGGAGGTCTTCCGGACCGTGTGGAGATTTGCCGAGTCGCTCGGCAAGACCCCCATCGCGGTTGCCAACCGGCCCGGCTTCGCGGTCAACCGCATCCTCATTCCCATGATCAATGAAGCCATCTTCGCTCTCGAGGAAGGTATCGCCTCACCCGAAGATATCGACCGCGCCATGAATCTTGGAGCTCGCCACCCCATTGGGCCGCTCGCCCTGGCTGACTTCATCGGTCTCGACGTTGTCCTCGACATACTCGAGTCCTTTCAGGCGCGACTGGATCACACCCGCTACCGGCCCTGTGCGCTCCTGCGCGACTTGGTCTCTCGTGGGGACCTTGGCCGCAAGAGCGGTCAGGGATTCTTCACCCACCCATAGATTTGGCCATTCCGCCTCCCACGCCCGTCGCCATGTCCGTCTCCTGTCCAGCGGCGCACGCCCGATGGCGCTTCCCCGTAGTCGCCCGCTGGGCGATGGCAAGCCTGGCCCTGTCTATCGTGGCCGCAAACCTGTTGACCAGTGGATGCGGGGTCGCGCCTGCTCCGCGCTACGGCCGGTCCAACTCCTCGCCCAACTCCTCAATTGCGCGCGAGCTCGAGACCAGACGGAAGGCCTTCCATGGAGAGGACGAAAGTCGATTGTCACGCGTGGTCGACGGATATCTCGGGGTACCCTACAAATGGGGGGGGACGACCCGTCAGGGCATGGACTGCTCCGCCCTGGCTCGGGCGGTGATCCGAGAAACCTACGGTGTTGAGCTGCCGCGCACCTCGAATCAGATGTACGGACTTGGCAGCCGGGTAGAGAAGCGGACCGACCTGCGCCCGGGTGATCTCGTCTTCTTCCGCATCGCCTACTCCGGTACGGGGATCTCCCATGTCGGGGTGTATGTCGGCCAGGGGCGCTTTGCCCACGCCAGCTCAAGCCGCGGCGGCGTCGTTGACCGTCTCACCCAGCCCTACTTCGACGCCCGTTATGCGGGTGCTCGCCGCATTCTGCCCTGATGGCGCCCCGCATCCTGCCAGCTATCAGCCGAGTTGTGACCGGCAGCTACCGCTACCTGCTGTGCGGGGCGGCGATCGAAGCCATTCTGCTGGCCCTGCTCGCGGTCGGCGACCTCGGCCCTCAGATACCGCTTCTGTGGAGTCTGCTCCTGCCAGCCTTCGCGTTTTACGGCGTGGCCGCCATGGGCGTGATGAGGGGCTGGGGTGGATCCTTGCGCCTCCTCCTCGCCATTGGGCTCCTCTTCCGGGTGACCATGCTGTGGTCTGATCCGGGCCTCTCCGACGACCTCTACCGCTATGTATGGGACGGCCGCGTCCAGCTGGCCGGCATCAATCCCTTCCTGCACGCACCCGATGACGACGCCTTGCGACACCTTCGCAACGATGACTATGAAGGGATCAACCACAGGGAAACCCCCACTATCTATCCCCCCCTGACCCAGCTGTTCTTCCGCCTCGTGTGCACGGTGAGCCCGACAGCTATGGCCATGAAGATGGGCATTCTGCTGTGTGAGATCGGCCTCGTGCTCGCGCTGGTGGCATTGCTGCGCCGGCGCGGGGCCGACCCCCGCCGGGTGCTCCTGTACGCCTGGAACCCGCTGGCCATCATCGAGACCGCGGGCAGCGGCCATATCGATGCTCTCGCTGTGATGCTGACCGTACTCAGTCTCTATTTTGCGCTCGGCCGACGCCGACACCTGGCGGTGTGGGCCCTGGCGGGAGGAGCCCTGACGAAGCTCATCCCGATTCTTCTCGTACCCGTGCTCTGGCGTCATTTCGGCTCCTCCTCCTCCACCTCCTCGGCGGTGCGATGGATCCACCCCTCTGGTCGCTTCGCCCTCCTGTGGCTGCCTTTACTGGTGGGGATCGGTTATCTCGCCTACTTCGAACCGGGGGTACACCTGTTCGACGGCTTGAGGACCTATGCCCTGAAGTGGCGCTTCAACGATGCCATTTTCACCCTCCTCTACAACTGGCTGAGGCAACCGGAACTGGCCTGGGATGACGATGCTCTGTTGCAGGCCCGGCAAGTGGTCGCCGTATTGTTGGCTCTGGCCATCCTGTGGACGGTGTACCGAGTAACGGATCCGCTGCACGCTGCCTTCAATATCCTTGGTGTCTACCTGCTCCTTTCGCCCACCCTTCACCCGTGGTATCTGATCTGGATTATGCCCTTCCTGCCTTTTTTTCCGCGTCCGGCATGGCTGCTGTTCTCCGGCCTCATCTTCCTTGCCTATCACGTGCTGACCCAATATAGTATTGTAGGTGTGTGGGAGGAGGAGAGCTGGACCAAATGGAGCCAGTACGCGCCGTTATACATCCTCCTCGTCTGGGACGTTGTCAGCCGTCGCCGCACATTTGCGGCACGATGTAAGGGGGAACACCTGACGGGCCGTGACGTCTGATAGCCATTGTGGACGTGGCGCTATAACCATGATACAGGAACGCTTCCAGACGAAAATCAGCCGTCGCTATGGAATTGATCTGTATCCTGCCTATATTTTTGCGGGTGATCTCTCCCGCGCCGCCCGCTTTTCTCAGCGTCCAGAGACTGATGTGGAGACCCGCATTCTGGTGCGGCGTTTCGATGTCGAAGATCTCGGCAACCTGTGGAAACATGCTCTCTATTCAGAATCCTCCGCTCTCCCGCCTGCCATGGCGGATCCTGTTCCTGGCGGCTATCTGTCTTTGGCAGAGCGGCTGTTTCGAAATCATCCGCCGGCAGTCCGCCCACGAGGGCACTCGCAGGTCCTGGTGGGCCGATGGGAACCAGGAGGAAGGGCGAGATGTCCAAAGGGATGGCGCCAGTTCGCAGTTACCAGACTCTACAGTCAGCTCGGGGGCAGTCTCGCTCGACGGCGGCGACCCATCTCAGGCCATTACCGCTTCGCTGTCTTCCGACACTCTGGCGCTGTCTTCCGACACTCTGGCGCTGTCTTCCGACACTCTGGCGCTGTCTTCCGACACTCTGGCGCTGTCTTCCGACACTCTGGCGCTGTCTTCCGACACTCTGGCGCTGTCTTCCGACACTCTGGCGGTTGATCTCGTGGTGCCAAAGGCAACCGGTCCGGTCCCCGAGGACGGCATGGATCCGGCCGGTTTGGCGATCGCGGCTGATGTCGTTGAACAAACCCTGACCGAAAAACGTCCAAAGAGAACCCAGCAGGAGCGGCACCGATTGGCCGCCGGCCGGGCGGCGCGAACCCGGAAGCAGAGGGAGGTCGTCAAACAGGTAAACGCCTACGCGCTCTGGTGTATTGACCACGAGATGTGGAAGGAGGCCAGACTCCATCTCGAACGGGCGACGGAGGAAGACAGCCTCGCCGGCAGCCTGTTCAACAACCTGGGCCTCGTTTACGAGCGTCTGGGCATGCCCGACAGGGCGGAGATCGCCTACGAAAGAGCAGGGGACCTGAACCCAGATCGGGAAGCCTACCACGCCAACCTTCGACGACTCCACCAGCGCCGCGAAGCGGCCGAAAGAGCGGAGCCGGCGCGCCTCGACTCGCTGAAAATGGAACTGGAAGGGCTCGATTTCGAGCCGGTGCAGCCACACGATGGAGAGCCGAGAAACACGCTCCTCCCTCCCCTTCGGGAGGGTGTCGGCGCCGTCGCACGAGAGCAGGTCACCCGAAAGCAGGTCAACCCGAAAGCAGGTCACCATTGAGCACAAGTAAGTGGTCCACCTTCTTGAGGGGGAGGTCGCTCGGCCTGGTTGTCATCGCGTGGGCGCTGTTGATCGAGCCCGGATTCGGGCAGGACATCGTCTCATCTCAACTGCGGAATTCCTTCGGCAAGAACAAAGTCCGTTACCGGGACTTCCACCCCTTGTGGATGGAGAGCGAGCACCTCGACATCCTCTTCGAGCTGGAATTCGAGACGCTCGCCGAAAAGGCTGTAGTCTACTTAGAGGAGGGTTACGACCACATCAGCTCGGTGATGCGACACCAGCTGTCCGAGAAGCCCCCCATCATCATCTTCAAGTCCCACTACGATTTTCAGCAGACCAACATCATCCAGGCCTTTCTGCCGCCCGGAGTGGCGGGGTTCGCCGAGCCGTTGCGCTACCGCATCGCCATCCCCTTCGATGGCGACCTCGACAACTTCCGCAACGTCCTCGTTCACGAGCTGACGCACATCTTCGAGTACGACATCCTCAACCGCGGGCCGGTGCGGCGGATCACCAATCCCATCGCCAACCCCCCGACGTGGATCATGGAGGGGCTGGCCGAGTATGCCACCCAGGGCATGAATACCATCGACGAGATGGTGCTCAGGGACGCCGTACTCACCGATCAGCTCATCCCTCTCGAGATAATGGACTCCAGCTGGAACTACCTCCCCAACCCCTTCCTCGCCTACAAGCAGAGCCACAGTATCATGGAGTACATCGCGGCCAACCACGGACCGGAAAAGATCGGCCGTATACTCCGCGTTTGGGACAGTCAGACCAGCACCGACAGGCTGCTGGAGCGCCTGCTGGACATGGACATGCAGACCCTGGACGAGCGCTGGCAGGCGTACATGCGCAAGAAATATTGGCCGCTGCTAGTGGACCGCGACTACGTCTCCGAGTTCGCCACTCGGGTCGTTCGCGCCGATGCCGTCCACTCGGCCTACGCGGCGCCGCGCTGGTCGCTCAGCGGCGATATGCTCGTGGTCCTCTCCACCGATGGCGTGGAGACCCATGTCGACATCGTCCGCCTCCGCAACGGCAGCCTCGTAGAACGGGTGACCAGCGGCATGCGCACCGCCGATTTCGACGACCTGACCTTCGGACCGGGCACCGTGGCGTGGGCGCCCGACGGGCATACTATCGCCTTTGTCGCCAAGAAAGGACCCAGGGACCGGATTCTGCTGTGGGACATGTACGACAAGAGACTGAAGAAGAGCATCGATTTCAGCGAGCTGGAGATCATCGAGTCTCTCGACTGGGCCCCGGACAGCCAGCGGCTGGCGTTCGTGGGTACCGGCTCCGGGCAAAGTGACATCTACTTCGTCGAGGTGGACGATGGCGACCTCACCCAGATAACGGGCACACCTCAGCGGGAAGACCATCCGGCGTGGTCACCGGACGGGAGCCAGATGGCCTTCAGCGCCAAGTATCGAGGGCAGTTCGACATCAGGGTCCACGACCTGGAGTCGGGTAGGTCGCGCCCCCTCATCACCAGCCCCACCGACGACCTGTGGCCGCAGTGGCTGCCAGAGGGGAATAAGATACTCTTCGTCTCTACTCGGGAGCGGATCAACGATCTCTTCCTGTTTCACCTCGAGACCGGTGAGGAGTACCGTTTGACCCGCACGGTCAGCGGAGTAATGAGCCCGGCGCTCTCGCCGGACGGCAAGGAGATCGTCCTGGCGACCTACTACCACAGCCGCCGCGAGCTCTACCGCATGGACATGCCCAGCTGGCCCGAGATCAAGACCCGGAGCGATCTGCTGGCCGCCAGAGCCCAGGAACACCAACGAGCTTCACCTGTGCCAGATAGGCCTGCCAGAATCGATTCGGCGGATACCCGGACGGCGGATGCTGAGGTCCCGGATACTTCGGTCTCAGACATCTTAGCCTCAGATACCTTGATCTCAGGTACCTCAATCTCAGGCGCCGCCGCTCCTCCCGTCGCCCGGGTCGGCCTGGCAGACGCCGTCGCTCCTCCCGTTGCCCGGGTCGGCCTGTCAGACGCCGTCGCTCTGCTAGATCAGAAGGCGCGCGACCGCAAGGCGGTGAAGTTAGCCCAGATGACGAGTAGCCCGGTCACCGAGATCGGGGATAGGGAATTAGACGACCAACCTGTCGCGGATGTCGGTGAAGCGCTGCCGCTGCTCGCAAGCTCGCCGGCGGCCGCCGGCGGCTCCTCGGCACAGGAGAAGCCGGCGGCGAGCAGTCTGCCTCGACGACAGTACGCACCGCAGCTGGAGTTCGATGGCGTCTCGGTGCAGATGGGGTATTTCAACGGTTTTCTGTCTGGCATTGCCCAGCTCGGCATGAGCGACCTTCTGGGTAACCACAACCTGAACGTCTTCACCGATTATGTCGGCTCACAGGAAATCAGCAACGACTTCACCTTTGCCGCGAGTTATACCTACTACGGAAGGCGACCCACCTACAACTTCATGCTGTTCAACTGGAGTCAGTTCTTCAACGACAACAGCAATCTCTACTTCAGTCGAGGTCGACTCGTCCAGGGCCTGGCTCGCAGTCGGCAGAGCGGCCTGCTGGCCGACTACAGTTATCCCATTGATGTGTACCGCAGAGTCGAGCTCAGCTACACCTTCGTCAACGAGCAGCGCGAGATCGTCTTTCCCGTGACCGAGAATTTGGAGAGTTTTACCACCCACCTGTTCAAGGCCTCTTACATCCACGACTCTCTCAGTCAGGGGCTGCTCGGACCCACGTCGGGGCGCCGCTACTATCTATCAGTGGGCCGCACCCTTGGCCTGGGCGACAGCGATCGCTCCTTCTCTCATCTCGAGATCGACTACCGCCACTACGAGCGCCTCGGTCGCTGGTCGGTCCTGGGGCTGCGAGGCGTCGGCCTCGCCTCTCTGGGCAGAGACGGCCTCGAGTACAACCTGGGCGGCCCCGCTTGGTTTCTCCCCTTCTCTCCGGGCTACAACCTGAACGTCGGGCCTCTCCGGGGTTATTCCTTCTCCGAGTTGACCGGCAGCCGTGTCACCCTCCTCAACAGCGAGATTCGCGTCCCCTTTATCCGCAACATCACCTTTGGATGGCCCGGCACTTTCTCCATCCCCGCGGTGGACGGCAGCCTTTTTCTCGATGTCGGGGGTGCCTGGAGCGAGGGAGAGGAGCTGGATCTGTGGCCCCTGCAACCACCGGGCGGCGCGCCCGAAGTCCCAGGCGAGAAGCAGCGCTTGCACGTTGGCATGGGATTCGGCTTGCTCGTCTATTTCCTGGCCCCGCTGAACTTCGAGTTCGCCAAGCAGACGGATCTCAAGGAGTTTGGCGGCTGGCGAACTCACTTCAGCTTCGGGAAGAGTTTCTGATTGGGCAACTCTCGACCATCGGGCGGCGACGCCTCCGGGCCTGGCACCCGGGCAATTTCCTGTACGAGCTACCCGAGGCGGCTGTGGGAGGCCCGTGGCGGCAACGTGCTCAGCCGGATGACCGCCACGGCCTGCTTTCGCTTCCTCACCTTCAGCGTTGCGGCTGTCGCAGTTGCGGCTCTCGGTGTGGGATGTGCGACCGGTGCCGGCGGGACCTCCTTCCGTGTGATCCAGTTCAAGGCGCCCTCCCCGCCCGATCCTCAGCTTCAGCAGCTGCTCGATGACACCGAGACGATCGGTATCCTCTCGGCCACCAACATTGAGCCTCTGAAGGGGCTCGACATCGAAAAGGTCATGGGTCGACTCACCGACGCGACCGCGCGAGTCCTCAGACGGACCGACCGAAAGGTCATTACCCAGGACGAGATACACTGGCATTTCGAGAGGATGGAATTCGACTCAGCCTCGGTCTTCAGCGCCCCGATGCAGGAGACTCTCAGGGAAGAGATGGAGATCGACGCCCTGGTATACGTGCTGGTGCAGGACGTGCAGTCTGAGACGACGCCCGTCTCGCCCAGTCCCCGCGACTTAACGGCTAACCCCGGTGTCAATATCTCGGTAGACTTCGAACTCTCTCTCATCAACCTGCACTCTGGCGAGTCGTGGAGCCAGCATCGTCAAGGCAAAAACTGGCAGACCCTGCAGCTCAATCTCCTCCTGGAAGGCAACAGCGATCGCGGTGAGCGCCAGCTTCTGTCAGCGCTCGCCGACCCCCTGAAGCAGTTTTTGGTGCGCCTGGCGCCTCCCCCGACGCTGGAAGCCCGCCACTTCGACCGCAGCGGCGACTGAGGGAATCGCTCCCTTGCGTTTCGGTCCCGCCGCCGCGCCTAGGGCGAATCGACCAGCTCAACCCATATAAAGCCCCCAGAACGACAACAGGCGGACGCATTTTTTCAATCGCGTCCGCCCGGTCCTTACCGCATCTGTAACCCCTGCCGGCGGCTCTGCGGTCTACGCCATCCAGCTTGCGGTCTTTCGTCCTGCTCTGTTGTGGTCCTTCGTCCTGTCTGGGAGTGGCTTACCGCCGCCGTTTCTTGGGTGCCCGTTTCCCGCTGCTGCTGGACTTGGTCGAAGATTTGGCGCTCTTGTCCGATTTCGCTGCTGGTTTGGCCGACACAGAGCTCGATCCAGAACTCCTCGATCCCGCTGAGCTGCGACTTATCCCTGTGGGCACCGACCGGGAGCGGGTACCGCGTTCGGCCCAGATGTAACGATCCTCCTCCAGCTGCTTGTCTTGAAGGGCGTTCACCTCCGCGGGTGTCGGCAGGTCCACAATCGGATCGGTATCGGTCAGCACGCCGCTGTTGTTGAGCCTGAGCTGTTCCAGTTCCTGGGTAGTCACCAGCTCGTATCCCGGGGGGATATACAGTCCCGTGTCCCCCTGGTAATAGGGATCGAACCCGTAGCCATTCGGACCGTACGCGGAGGAGTACGGATAGCTGTCATATCCAGATCCGAAACCGTAGAGGCCGCTGTTGGAATTGTAGCCGAAGATAGACGAACCGCCAGATCCACCGTACCCATAGCCTGGATAGCTTCCAGTCCGATCTCGGGACCCGGGGCGACCGAGCGCCGACGAACGTGAATCACCAGCAGGCCGCTGGTCGGTTCTGGAGCTGATGTATTCGGGCTCTCGCTCCCGAGACGAGGCGTAGGGAGAGTTGACCATCGTGTAACAGCCACTGGTAAGCAGAGCGGAAACGCCGAGGGCCAAGGCTATCATACTCGATTTTTTCATGGTGTAACCTCCAGCAAACAAGACAGTTTACGAGAAATCCAGGCGCGCTCTCGGCAGCTTCTCGGGCGCAGCCTTTCAAGCTGCGGCCGGTCGTCTTCCCTGGTTAGTATACACTAGACGCGTCAACGATCCAAGTCAGAATCGGCCAAGTCAGAATCGGCCCGGTCAGAATCGATACGACAACCCCATGAACAATCGGGTCGATGTGTTCTCCTCCTTCAACCGACCCTCAACGCGCTCGAAGGTTCCGTGGGTCCAAGCCACATCCACCTGCACCGCGTCTTCCAGCAGCACTCCCGCTCCCAGAGTGATGAAAGAGCGGTCCCGAGCCATGACGACAATCGGATTGTCCTCACTCGCCTCCCGAACGGGATCCCGCGGGCCGGCGAAGGGTAGAGGGTCGGTGTAGAATCCGGCCCGCAGGTCTACGGCAACCGCGGGAATCTGCCATTCCGCACCCAGGTGGTAGCGCACCTTGTTATCGTACTGCGATTCAAAGGAGGCATTGGCGCGTAATTCGCTTTCGTCGACTCCGGAGAATTCAGTCTGCGACCACTCACCAAAATGGGCACTTCCGGCCAGCAGCAGGCCGGGGAGTGGGGTGCCCGACAGACCAATCCCGAATTCCAATGGAAGTTCGAGCTTGTAACTACTGCTGATCTCCTCGACCGACGTTGGCGTGACGGACCCGTCATCCTCGATGATGACATCGCGCTCCAGGGTGCCGTTGTCGTACTCGACAATGTTGAAACCCGACACGTCGGGGATGCCCTTGAAGGTGTACTCGATCTTGTGCGTGGCGCCCGACGACAGCGTGGCGCCCACGCGGAACACCGGATCCTCCCGGGGAAATCGGATCATGGCGCCCAGGGTTGCATTCGCCACGCTCTTGAACTTGTCGCTGAAGGTCTCCTGTGCCTGAAAGAATCGCTGCGGGCGATCCGCGACGTCCTCGAAGGTGAACTCCAGGGCGTTCTCGTCCTCGCCGCGGATGAGATTTATCGCCAGGCCCAGAGAGATAGAGGGCGCCACGTCCATCGCAACGGCCAGGGAGGTGGCGATCAACTCCCCTTCGTGCACAAAGGAATCATCGCTGTTGAGGCCTTCGGCCTCGTCTGATCCTTTGATGCGGATGGTGGAGTCGAAGTCCTTGATTCGATTGAAACCCGCCGCGAACACCAGACTTCCTCGGTACACCGGATAGGGGTACACCAGACCGAGAGATGCGATGCGCGTGTTGCTCAGCTCGCTCTTCGCCACGTTTCCGGCCTGGTCGGCCTCGTTGTCGATACTGTTGCGCGAAAATGCCCCGTACACCTCGCGATGTTCGATCTGAGCCAGACCAGCGGGATTCCAGAACACAGCGGTGAAATCGTCGGCTACGGCGGCGAATGCCCCGCCCATGCCCATGGCTCTGATTCCCACACCTGCGAAGTTGTCGATGGCCATCTCCTCCTGCGCCCAGGTCGCCCTCCCCGCGCCCAGGCCCAAGGCCATGACCAGGGCGATCAACAGCTCACTTTTCGCCGCCACTCTCCCCATCAGAACTCCTCCGTGTACCGAATGGATATCTCGCGCGTCATGTCCGGATCCGGTCCCCCGGACAGGCCGTCGACCCCGTTTTTCAGGATGTTTTTCAGCACCAGACCGATGCTGACGTTCGGCACCGCCGCCCAGTGCACGCTGGCATTGAGGAACCCTTTCCCCGACCCGATCGAATCCGAGTCGTTATCGTTGAGGGCAAAGTCGTACTCCGCCACCGCCGTCAGCTCTTCATTGATGCTCTTGTCGACCCCCACCCAACCCGAGAGATCGTCGTCGTCGGTCTCGCGACTCAGATTCACTCCACCGTGGACGCCGAACTGCCCCATACTGGAGACGTAATTCTTGCTGAGAGCGGCAAAGGCACCTTTGGACTTGAACTGATAGCGTCCATTGTCGTAGACGCCGTATCCCTGGGTTTCGTAACCCACCAGTAGTGCCGGCATTTCCTCGCTCTCCTCGATAACCCGGTAGCGGGCCGCCACCTCAACCCTTGGATACCAGTCGATGCTGTCGTCACCGATGACGTCCACGCCGCCATAGGACAGACCGATGGAGAGGCGCTTGAGCACACCCGCATCGAGCTGTGCCAGCACCCCCCCACTGGGGAAAAGGCGCAGATTCAGACCGAACCGGCCCTTCTCAGTCAGACCGGCCGTGGGGCTGTCCACCAGGCGCGTCGGCTCGGCCCCTTCGCCGGCCGTGGCGGCAAAGCACGCCGCCCCAACCACGAGCAACCCCCGAAGCGCCCCCCTGGCTGACCCACCGGTGCACCGCGTCAGACGGTTCACAAGTCTGGTCGAGGCATGGGTGGACCAATCACCATTTCCCACTTGAGCTCCAATCGAAAAAAGTTTCCTCACATCATTGACCAATCTCGCCGCCTCAGCGCGGGAGAGGCGGGGGTCCCACCGAGAGGCGCCGGTACACGGAAACCCGCCGTCCCGTCTCGCCGTCGTGCTGCAGATCCACTTCCCACCTCGGAGTCGGGAGTTGCTCCCACGCCCGGTCCGCCCACTCGACCAGACAGATTCCATCGCCGATAAAAAACTCGGGGGCACCTATGCCTTCCAATTCCTCCTGTCCACCGGACAGGCGATACAGATCGAAGTGGTAGACGGAGACGTCCTGTTCACCCAGTCGCCCCTGGTACTGATTGATGATAATAAAAGTGGGACTGTTGACGACGTCTCTTACCTGCAGCCCTTCGCACACGCCCTGGATCATGCACGTCTTCCCCGTTCCCAGATCCCCTCTGAACGCCACCAGATCGCCGCCGACGAGAAGCGCGGCCAAACTCCGCCCGAGACCCCTGGTCTCCTGGGCCGAATGGCTGACGACCACTTCCGGCCCTGTCGCCGCCGAACCGCACTCCTCTGCCATCAATCAATCACCCCCGACGCGGATCGAGCGTTGCAACCGGCAGGATCATCTCCTCCAGCGATATGCCCCCGTGTTGGAAGCTGTCCCTGTACTGCCGCTGAAAGGCGTTGAAGTTGGTGGGATAGACGAAGTAAAAATCCTCTTTGGCGATGATGTAGTTGGAGCCCAGTCCTTCCGCGGGCAGACCGTATTCCTCCGGGTCGGCGATCATGAGGGCGTCCTTGATGTCGCAGCGCAGGTTCTTCCCCTGCTTGTACCGCAGACTGGTAGATGTCTGGCGATCTCCGTGAACGACCGTCGCTCGAGTACCCTTTACAGCGCCGTGATCGGTCGTGAGCACAACCACTGCGTCGGTGCGGGAGATTTTCTTGAGCACCTCGAACAGGGAGGAGTGCTCGAACCACGATTGCACGAGCGAACGGAACCCGGATTCGTCCGGTGCTATTTCCAGCAGCAAATCCGACTGAGAGCGGCCGTGGACGAGCATATCGAGAAAATTGTACACCATCGAGACCAGGGGCACTGAGTTCAGAGAGTCCACCTTGCGGACAAAACTCTGTCCCTCGGCGGCATCCAGGACTTTCACGTAGTGGGTGTTCTGCTTCAGACGAATCCCCAGATCGGCGATCTGCTCGTCCAGAAAACGGTGTTCGTGGCGATTGAGGCTGTGCTCGTCCTCCTTTCCGGAGGACCACAGATCTGGGTATTTCCTGGCGAGTTCAGTCGGAAAAAGGCCGCTGAACAGGGCATTCCGCGAGAATGGAGTCGCCGTGGGCAGGATGGAGTAGTGATAGGAGCGCTTGATATTGAAGAATTCCGAGAGCATGGGCTCCAGGATCAGCCAGTGATCGAGTCTCAAGCAGTCGATGACCACAAAGAATACCTGGCGGCCCTGCTCCAGGTGCGGGGCCACGTTCTCGGTGACTACATCCACCGACAGCGGCGGCGAGTCCTCCTCGGAGTGCAGCCAGCTGGTGTAGTGCCGCTCGACGAAGCGACCGAATTCATGGTTGCACTCCTTGCGTTGATCCTCGATCATGGAGTGCATGCTCTGATCCCCCAGGTGGCTCGTCTCAATATCCCATTCGCTGAGCAGGCGATGCACATCGACCCACGTCTGCCAGGTGAGCTCTCCCGACAGCCAGTCCCTGAGCTGACTCGACCGCGACACGTAGGTTTGGCCCGCCTGGCTCTGCCTGATCTGGCGACTGTCAAGGATCCTCTTGCAGGCCATGAATATCTGGCTCGGATTGACCGGTTTGGTTAGGTAATCGTCGATCCGCTTGCCGATGGCGTCGTTCATGATCTGCTCTTCTTCGCTCTTGGTGATCATGATAACCGGCATGTTGGGATCGCGCTGCTTGAGTTGCTCGAGAGTGGACAACCCGTCCAGGCCGGGCATCATCTCGTCCAGCAGGACGATATCGAAACTCTCCTTGGTCAACAGGGCCAGGGCGTCCTCCCCGTTGCTCACTGGAGTGACCTCATACCCTCGCTCACTCAGGTAGAGGTGGTGAGACCGCAGCATGTCGATCTCGTCATCGGCCCAAAGTATCTTCCTCTGGTTTGTCGTCTCCATTCCGCTCCTTTATCGTCTGGTCCGGCAGCCGTCAGGCCGCCGGCAGGAGTATTTCAAAAACAGTACCCTCGCCCGCCTCGCTGCGGGCGATCTGAATACGGCCGCAGTGGTACTCCTCCACAATTCTCTTGACGAAGGCCAGGCCCAAGCCCCAGCCGCGTTTCTTGGTGCTGAATCCCGGCTCAAAGACGCGTCCCACGTTCTCCGGTTCGATGCCGCGGCCGTTGTCCCGGATGGTGATCCTGACGCAGTTCCCGTCGACGGGCGGACGCACGCTCACACCGATACTGCCGACCTGGCCACCGATGGCGTCTATCGAATTCTTCAACAGGTTTTCCAGCGCCCACCCCATGAGCTCCGCGTTCAGCAGCACATCGGGCACCTCCTCGAAGTCGGTCTCGAAGGAGTGTCGGCCGAATTGGGGGCCGCGATTCTCGAAGTAGCTGACGGTCTCGGCGAGTACGTGGCGCACATCGCCCGGGACCAGCTCGGGTACCGAGCCGATCTGGCTGAAACGAGAGGCGATCTGGGTGAGTCTGGCGACATCCTTGCGCATCTCGGCCGTGATCGAATCGCCCGACCCCTCCGCCCGTTGCCGGTGGGTTTCCATCAACTCCAGCCAGCCCGCCAGAGACGACAGCGGTGTACCTAGTTGGTGGGCCGTCTCCTTAGCCATGCCCACCCAGATCGAGCGTTGCTCGCTTCGCCGGATGTTGCGGAGGCCCACGTATCCAACCAGGGCGAACAGCAGGAGCACACCCACGGTCACAAAAGGAGCGAGCGATATTCGACTGATAAGCTCTGAGTCGTCGTAGTGAAAGTAGGTCTCAGTGCGAATCCGGAACGACTGCGGCTCGCCCAGCCGAGAGATCCGCCGGATCTGTGCCTTCACCTGCTTCAAGGCCCCGACCGATGTATCCTCCGAAGGAGGCATGGCGTTTCCGCCCCAGGCCACGGGCGTACCCTCGGCATCGGCGATGGCGAATGCCCCATTGCCAAAAAACAGCACACTCGGGGTTCTTGCAGGGGTGATTAGGTAAGTCGGTGCCACTCGGGACACCAGATCAGCCAGCACGTCCCCGACCTGTGCCATGGCGACGACTGACGTGTCTCCAGGCTCGGGCAGAGCCAAGCCAGCCCACGCGAACACCTCGCTCTCGCCACCGGTGATAACGAGGGATCTGCCGTCGAAATAAAGCCAGCCATAGGCCTTCGAGTCAGGGAAAGTCTGAATCGGCGGGTTTGCAGCGTCCATTCGCGCCACAATGGCGAGCAGCGCCGCCACGTCCTCCGGCGACGCGTCTGCCAGAGCCGGCAACCCCGGGCCCTTGCAGAGGATGACCTCGCCGTGGCGATCGGTGACGATCAGAGGAAAACTGATCTCGCTCATGACCACGGTCTGAATTATCACGTCGTCGGCCGGCAGCGAGGGCGCCAGGGCGTACAGACGCGCGTAGAGCTCGGCCCGATCTCGCTCCTGGATCCTGAAGTCGCGGATGAGATACTCGGTGTACAGCAGGAAGGACATGACGCCGACGATGCTTCCTAGAAAGATGAAGACACGGAACGTCGGTGACAGTCCCCAGGAGGATAGGAAGCCAGGCGTCCACCGCTGCAGCAGCGATCTTCCTCTCTCTCTCGTACTCGGCGTTGCCACGACTGCAGCGGCGGCGTCCTCTGGATCCCAGACGCTCCCGGCATCGGACTTGGCCGCAGGAGACCCGGCGAGCCGACGACGGCGACGTGGAGGCCTGCCGGTCTTCCCCTGGGCCGTGTCTGCCTCCTGAAGGACGGGCGCAGTGTCAGTATCTGCCATAAGTATACGCGGGCAAAGAGGGATTTAGTTTGCCAGGCCGATTTCTATATTCTATTCTAAATTAACGTGTTAGGTCATATTGCGACAGCGACGTGTCAATTGATTCGACGCTGTGTCGCAGACTCACAAGCGAGGCGCGCGGTTCCTTATGCCGGGATTGGCACCGCGTTCGCCTTGGCACCGCTACCCGCTCTGCGGCAGGCACATGAGCAATTCATCGATGGCCCGATCGCCAGGCAGACTGCCTACCGCCGCCGCTTTCGTTCTCCTGGCGGTGTGGCCGGCGGCCTGGGCGGCAGCCCCCGCCGACCCCATCCCGGCGGCGCTCCCCGTCTTCGAGACCGCCTCCCTCGACCGGGCCGAAACAGCGGCTGAGGCTGGTTCGAGCGAAAAGAAGACCGCAACCGGACGTGGGCTCAGCGCGCCATCCAGTCGCGATGGACTGCACCTTAGCCGTCTCGCCCTCCTTGCCGGCGGCGGCGCCGTCGCCCACTATGTTGGATTTGAGTATTTCGACCGCGCTTGGTACCAGGGACAGAAGCAATCCTCGATCCGCTGGATACACGACTGGTCGGGAGACACCTATCTCAACCTGGACAAGGGTGGGCACTTCATGGGGGGGCTGTTCCTCTCTCGTGGCCTCACCGGCGCCTACCGCTGGGCCGGCGTTGACGACAGACCTGCCGCCATCCTGGGGACGCTCACCAGTTGGGGCGCGCTACTCGAGATAGAAATGCGCGACGCCTACTTCCGGGAGTGGGGGTTCAGCCTTCCGGATTTTGCCGCCAACACATTGGGCGTGGCGATCCCCCTGCTCCACACCCTCGTCCCGGCCAGCCGGGCGATTGGCTTCAAGATCAGCTACTGGCCGTCAAAACTGTACACCGAAAGACGTCAGCGCTCCCGGGATCCGGTGCGACCCCACACCGACTACATCATCGACGACTACGAGGGCATGACCTTCTGGATGACACTTGCTGTCGACCACGTCCTCTGGGGCGGGGCAAAGGAGGCATGGCCCGACTACCTGGGGATCGCGCTGGGCTACGGCGCGACCGGCCTGCACGGCAGCAATGTCAAGAGCAAAGGACGCTTCAAAGAGTACAGAGACCTGCCCGATGCCCGTCCCGAAATCTTCGTCGCCCTGGATTTCGACGCCCGCCATCTGCCGGGCCACGGAGAGTTGTGGAGTTCCTTCAAGAGCCAGTTGAACTGGACCCACTTCCCCGCGCCGGCCGTTCGGGTCTATCCGGACTTCCGCTTCTATTTGTTGTTTATGTAACCGTTACTGCCTAGCCTGAATTATTCATAAAAAAGGCAGTTTCCCTGTTCTTAGTGGTTGGAGATACGTAAGTTACGTATTAGACACATCACCCCAACCAGAAGGAGGAAACTGCCA
>Ga0310122_10000711_pt1 | contig 20955 bp, 15 predicted proteins | sample CB6_Bottom_1051__FD_203503 | JGI IMG/M metagenome (GOLD analysis project Ga0310122, IMG submission 203503) | Marine microbial communities from Western Arctic Ocean, Canada - CB6_Bottom_1051 | ecosystem: Environmental > Aquatic > Marine > Oceanic | place: Canada: Western Arctic Ocean | collected...
CGGCGATTGCGAGAACCGGCTGCAGGGAGGCCGTGTTTTCGTCTGTTGGGCGCCGTAGCCAAGTGGACTAAGGCAGCGGATTGCAAATCCGCCATCCCGGGTTCGAATCCCGGCGGCGCCTCTCCTCGCACCTCGTCGCATCATGCGTACCAGGGCGTCTAACGTGTGTGATTCCTTGGACTTGGGATCATCCGCGTTTTTTGTTGCGCGTTGCGACTGTTCGCAGCCTGGCGCAGGCAAAAGCGGGGTTTCGCGTCCTGCACAATGCGCCTGGCGCTGCGCGTGTCCTGTTTTCGAAACCACTCAGTGCATTTCGAAGGAGCATCCGAACACGGTTTCTGGGCAATTCGTTTTTTTCACTCGCACGAATGTCCGAGGCCTCCGACCGGCTCACTCAACCGCCCTGAGCATCGCCAGAATCGCCTCGCGGATAGCTGGGAGCAGCGTGACCAGGATTCGATCGCGCTGGTGGCAGGTCGCCGGATGGGAGTATAATCCTGTCTGCAAGCCCACCGGGCATGTGTCTGCCGGTGCTATTCGATCCTGGAGTTCGTTGATGCTGTCGATAAGTGAGACCGCTCGTTCCTCGTTGGGACGACGAGAGTGGTTGCGCATCGGCGGGCTCAACACCCTCGGTCTCTCGCTGCCAGGATTTCTGGCCGCCCAGGCTCAGGACACGGTGGGCAACACGGCCGATCCGACGTTCGGACGGGCCAAGAACGTGATCTACCTGTATCTGGGTGGTGGCCCGCCCCAACACGAGACCTTCGATCCGAAGCCCGACGCGCCGTCAGCGGTCCGCGGCGGATTTGGTCCCATTCACACCAACATTCCGGGAATCCAGTTCTCGGAACTGTTGCCGCGGACGGCGCGGATGGCCGACCAACTGGCTGTCTGTCGCGCCATGTCGACCAACGACAACACCCATTCCACCAGCGGGTACTGGGTGCTGACGGGGTACAAGTACCAGGGACCCAACGCACGGACGATTCGACCCACCGATTGGCCCAACCTGGGATCGATCGTGAAGATGCTGAAGCCTAGCGAGAAGATCCCGTTCAGCTTCGTGTGGCTGCCCGAGCCGATCGTGGCCAACCCGGGAGTGCTGATTTCCGGACAGAGCGGTGGGTTCCTGGGTGCGCACGCCAACCCCGAGCGATTCACCTGCGATCCACAGACCCCCGGATTTGCCGTCAAGGAGTTCCAGCTTCCGGCAGATGTCTCACCGCTTCGTCTCTCGGGCCGTTCCTCGCTGCTGGACCAGATCGACGGTCACTTCCGCGACGTGGAGCGTTTCGCCGCCGTACGTGATTTCGACCGTCACCGCCGTGAAGCGTTCGAGATTCTCTCCAACGGGAGGGCCCGTTCGGCATTCTCCATCAAGCAGGAGCCGGCCAAGCTTCGCGACCGGTACGGCCGCGGCAAGTGGGGACAGAGCGTGCTGCTGGCCCGGCGGTTGATCGAGGCCGGCGTGCGATTTGTTCACGTGCAGTGGCCGAGAGAGCCCGGCGATCTCAGCTCGAATCGTCCGATGTGGGACACCCATGCCGACAACAACAACCGGGTGAAGAACGTCCTCTGCCCCCAGTTCGATGTCGGTTTCACGGCCCTGATTGAAGATCTCGCCGACCGTGGATTACTGGACGAGACACTGGTCGTGGCGGTGGGCGAATTCGGACGAACCCCGAAGTTCAATCCCGCGGGTGGCCGCGATCACTGGGGCTCGGTGTTCAGTTGCGCACTGGCCGGAGCGGGCATTTCCGGTGGCCAGGTGTACGGATCGAGTGACGCCAATGGCGCGCAGCCACACAGCGGACGCGTGCTGCCCCAGGAACTGGCGGCAACCATCTTCCACCTGCTGGGAATCGGGCACAACGCGACATTCCGGGACCTCGCCGATCGCCCACATCATGTCTGCAATGGTCAGCCCCTGTACCAACTGCTGGGCAACGTGCCGGCGACAACCCGGCGGCAGGCGGCAACCGGCGCGGTCGGCTCGGTCCCCGACTTCCGTCCGATTCACGCGAAGAAGACGGGCTGAATTCGGGGAACTGTCCGGTCAACTCCCGGCACCAACGGTCAGATCGGCACCTCGCCAGTCCCGTTTCAGGCGGCAACCGTTGCGCCAACCGTTTTCCCGGAGGGCTGTTGTCCTCGGGGTTCAGGGGGCATGGCAGCGGATTGTAAATCCGCCCTCCGGGCAAAACGCACCGGTCTCTTTCATCGCTCAAGGGGGAAGTCGGTACCGCTGTTCAGCTTCGTGATATCGGAGGCGGGATTTGTTCTTTTCGTAGAACTCGATCCACTCGCCGATCGTCGGACGTGATTCCGAATAGTCGTGTTCCTTTTCCAGGCTGAACAGTGCCGGAAAGGTGAACCGCCGGAGCACGAAGATCGGGTTCCCGTAGTGGCCAGGCGCATTGACGCTGAACTGTGGATTCGGCGGCTTCCTCGTCGACTCGCGTTTCATCCAGTCGAACAGATCATCCAGAGCCTGGCGCTCGCCGAGCCAGCAGGCCCGGATGATGTCGGCCGAGAGCTTCTTCATGAGGGGAGTCAGTCCTCGTTGCCAGTACGGATGGACCGGGTGCTGGTCCTGTCGCATGCCAACGACCGGCTTCTTGTCACCAGACTTGTCGATCATCAGTGAATCGAAAACCAGGCCGTCGGGATAGTAGGACTTGAGTGTCAGTTTCGGACCGTCGATCAACACGTGGACCAGGTGTGGACATTTCTCGTTCCATTCGGTGATGCCCGGCCGCAACCCATGGGGGTTCTTCGGCGTCACCATGGCCTGGAAATACGAGTTGCCGATATTCGAACCAGAACATCCTACGAGCAGGTCCACCGACTGATGGGGGCCGTATGGGGCCGAGCGACTGTAGACGTGGATATGGCCCCGGAAGGTCATGTCACAATTGGGTAGCGGTGGGTCCCATCTCAGATCTCCACCGGGAACCGCATTGCCCGCCAGGCCGAAGTAATGGCTGTAGAAGAACCGCCACGTCACATCGTCATCAGCAAATCGTTGTTCAGCCAACGACTGGCCCGCCCCCTTTCCCGCCCCCGCCTCGCATACGAACACGGCATTCCCATAGCGAAAGCTGAACGGACCGACATGGCCCGCTTCGTTGTCACGAGGACTGTAAAACACTCTCCAGAACGGCATGTCGAACCGCTCGGTCAACCGGCTGTCCACTGTCTCCCAAGACCACAAAGGAAAATGGTCTGTTCTTCCTGGCCGCGTGCGTTCGGAAGTGATACGACTCGTCAAGTGGCGTCAGCCAGGTGTCTCCGGAGCGAATGCGGTAATAGTATCGCGTGTCCGTCTCGAGATTGGTGATCTCGGCAAAGTGCATCCGCCGGGCCCCCGGTGACTCGACCACCCGCCCAAGTTTCCGCGTCAGACCGAATTCCACGGTGCACGGTTGCTCATCGTCGATCATCCAGGCGATACCCATCGAACGAGTGGTCCCCTTCTGCAGGTACGGATGACGCAAGAGTGTCGGCGGCGCGTCTGGGGCTTCCCACCCGGAACCGACAGCTTGCCAATATTAAGAGGAGGCCAAGCCGACCAGCAGCAATATGCCTGCCGACAGTCCCACGACAAGGAGTTGTCGAACAGGCCGGTTCACGACACGTTTCATCTCGTTCTCACTGCAAGACATCTTGGACCGAGGTGCTGACGACACGCATCTCGGTCGATGTTGTCCAAGTTTCGGGCCAACCGTTTGCCTTATAGCCATGAGGCACATCGGTCTCCAGGGACGAAAACGGTCCGTTTCCCACACGAGTCAGCACACCACCAGGCCCCATGGCTGGATCAATGGCAACGGTCAACTCGAACGGATGGCGGATATCCACTTCGGGACCGTGCCAGGAGTTCGGGTAGGTGTCTGCTGGGTCGAAGAGCGCGACATTCAGTCGCGGCCGATATCCATCAAGAGAGACGTGGATCCTTGGGAACGCTTCTTTCCCGGAATGTCCGGTAAGCAGGATTCGGGACGGCCGGGGAGCCAGCGGCTCGCTCTTGAACGACCATTCCATCACGCCATCACGGGGCGGAGGCCAATTGAACTGTTCGCGAACCGTGCCCACGGTGTCGATGACCTGGCCGCGCAGTCCCAGGTCATCGACGGCCAACTGAACGCAGTGATGGTACTCAGCCGGTGCCGGCATGCATCCGCCCGGCCCCGAGCTGGTCCCGGCCCCACCCGTGGTGATCTGGGGCACCCCGTCATGAACCTGGATATCAAACGCAATCACGTGGCTGCACAGATAGGCGGTCACGTTGTGCCTGACCAGCACCTCCCAAAACGGCTCACCGAACTCGGGCAGCATGCCCCACTTCGGAGCGTTGTAGCCGTTGACGGGATGAACCGGGGAATGCCCCAGGACGAACTGGAATCGAGCATCAGAGTGTTCGGTGAGAACTCGATCGACCCAGCCGTGGTCGACGCGTCCGCCCATCATGGTGAAGGGGCTGCCCATGTTCATCGCGTAGACACTGATTCCGATGATCAGCAGGTCGCCTCGCCGATCAAACCATGTCAATCCCTCTTGGCCCTCCGGACCGTTCTGAGGCATCTCGTGAAACACCTCTCTCCAGACGGTCTCACTGACCGGCGTCATCGTGTCGTGGTTACCGGGGATCCGGAACACGGGGATGTCCAGATCGGCCAGCGGCTTCATCTCTCCGGCAAGCTTGTCGATCCACTCCTGACGGAGGGACGGGCCGTCGTAATTGGGCCCATGCTCGGGTGTCAGTCCCCAGATCAAGTCACCGAGAAAGCAAGTGAACTGGGGACGGGGATCAAGTCGATGAATGACCCGGTGCACTGCGGCAAGGTGTTCTTCGTGCCCACGTCCAGGCTCGGGCGGACCGATACAGCAATCGCCATACGCTACAAAGTGACAACCCGGCTCGCTCCGGGGCAGCAGCGTCTGTAACGTCGCGGATCCGCTCATACAAAAAACCCCGCACAACATCACGGGCATGGACACGTGGCCAGGCGCCGGACATTCTGCCACTGCGAACTGCTGATGGGCAAGGAAACGTCAGGGTCCCGTAACAACACGGCCGAGTCAAACCGCGGGAGCAGGATGGCGGTTACCGCCCCTGAGCGGCCTCGACGATGGCCAGGATCGCCTCACACGTGTCCGGTTTTCGAAACCACTCCCCTGCCCTGTCGTCCGAGCCCAAGCTCTGGCGGGTTGAACGCCCAATGCCCCACAGCGTGAACGCGGGAAAACCAAGGGAGACCATCCCCAAGAGAGGCGGGGGTTCGGTCGCGGGGCGGCATACGTTTTCACACCCTTGCATCTCGGAGAATGGTACCGGCAGACTGGACGAGGATGCACGAAGAGGAGAATCGGGATGGCAGAGTTCCATGTCAAGACAAGCGAGACTGGCACGGTTCAGGGACCATTCTCCAGCGGACAAGTGAGAATGTTGGCGGAGAAGGGAAAGCTCAAGCCGAACCACCTTGTGTCTTCGGACAAGGGCGCGTCGTGGAATGCCGCCAGCCGTTTTCCTTCATTGGAGTTCCCTGAGCCGGACCTGCAACTCGAAGAACCATCCGCTGCCGTTCAACCCATTTCCGTTTCGACTGACAATCTCTCTGCACCTCTGCCTCCATCGTCTGCAAGGATTTCCAAGAAGCTGGCGTTGTCGTTCGTGGTTGGTGGAGGAATGCTAGCACTGCTCGTAGCTGGTGTGATGGGTAGGTTTGTTGTTTCCGGTGAAACACCGATGCCAAGGACGAGCCTGCCTGCCGCCGACACGTCACAACCGAGATACCTCGGTGAGGCAGCGTTTAATGCGTTGGCACAAAACAACAAGAGTGATTTCGCGAAGCTCAGACCACAAAAGCAGGAGATGATTGACCTGGCACGGGTGTCCGTGTCTGAAAAGCAACGGGCACGGATCTTGAACGGATTGGATTCGTTGTTTGAAAAGAAAACTCGCATCACGGAAGACTCGTTCAAGTCGATCAGAGAGAAAGCCGAACGGGACGGGGTCGACTGGACAACTGCTGAGTTCAAGGACATTGAGTACGCGAATCCCAAGAAACGCGATGGTGTGCAAAAAATGGACATCGATGTGATGTTCCGGTGCAACGGCAAGACTTTTAAATTGCGGTTGGATGATTGCTTGCAGATCAATGACCGGTGGATCATTTGGGACTCCATGCGATGGTACGGAAAACTCAAGGAGTAAAAGAGGGGTGGTCCGGGTAGTAGCCGAGCCGATCCACGCGGAGACTGGTGGCTGTGTCCGAGCCTGGGGAGATGCGATGCGAGTTCTGTTGGCGTTGCTGCTGATCGTGGTGGCGACCACCGGCGTGTTGGTCGAGGCCACCGATCCCGAGATCGACTTGCCCGACGGCGAGACGAACGACTGCCTGGCCACGGCTCGACTTCCCGTGGTCGGGAAGTCCCGCAAGTCGACCGGCCGGCTGGAGGTGACGGTGGAGAGTCGGTTGGTGAAGTCGAACCTCCCGGCGGATCCCCTGATCGATTTCGCACTCGAGGCCCGTCGCCAGGGACTCGAGGGTGTGCTCGATCCCGATTCGATTCGGGTCGTCAATCGTGTCACGGGACAGCAGGTGGCCCATTCGCTGGGTCCCGGGTTTCTTCACGGTGACTCGGGACGGGTTCGCTGGCTGATCACCGGCCCGCGACAGGTGCGGTACACGGTCAGCTTCCGGACACGTCGCACGCGACGGGTGGCCTCGACCAGGGAACGGGTGCCGTTGATCGGTGTTGGCGATCTGCTGAGATACAACGCGACTGGTCCCCGGCGGATCGGTGGTCTGGTCGGCTTGTCGCGAATGGTCGATTTGACGGGTGACGGCCGGCTCGATCTGGTTTCGGCGGGGATGTACACGTTCGAGTCGGGTTGGCCTGGGACCCGGATCCCACACGACTGGGGCGGACTGTGGTGCCGGCCGGCCCTGGGGCGGGAAACGAAGGGACCCGGTCCGCTGCTCTTCGGAGATCGCATCCCGTTGCGGTACAAGACCTCTCGTGAATCGAAGGAGTTTCACCACTTCAATGCCGGCTACATCCACGGTGATGCGGCCGACCTCAACGGCGACGGGCGACCGGACTTGTTGTTCACCACGGCAGCCAAGTCGTCCCGTTTCAGTCGAATCCCCAGCGTTCATCTCGCCGTGCACCTCTTCCTGGATTCCGGTGACCGCGATGCGGGAGGCATGCCGATCTACCTGTCGGCCGGTCGTGTGCCTCACCCACCTGAGTACTGGGGGCCGGTGAGAGTTGTCGACCTGGACGGTGACGGGGTGGTGGACTTGGTGCTGGGCAGTATGTATCGCGACGAAGCCGGACCCGGTTCGGACGTTTCGGCTTGCTACATCAGGAACCGGAATCCCAAGGGCTGGCCGTTCGAGCCAGCCGAACCGGTGACAATTTCAGTGGGTCGCCGGCCCTGTTTTTTCGACGTCGACGGTGACGGGAGGCTGGATTCGGTCTGCCTGGTCGCCGATTCGCGGACGAAGCGGTTGAACCGTTCCAGCCGTTTGGGTTGGAGACGCAACCGGGGTGAGTTTCCTCCAAGGTTCGCTTCTCCTTTGGTGCTTGAGGAAGTGGATCTGATGCACTGTTACACCACCGCTGCGGTCACGACGGGGCCACGGCCCGGCGTGGTCGTTTCCTACCGCTCGTGGCAACGCGCGGCGTTTCTTGAGGCGGTCTCGCCGCCGTCCCGAGAGGGGTCATCTTCCCGCCGTCGACGTTTCGTGACCCGCAAGCTCGTGGCCCCCTCGCCGGCGATCGCCCTGGGTGACCAGGCGACACCGTTTCCCTGCGATTGGGACGCTGATGGCGATTGGGATTTGCTGGTTGGCGGTGGGTACGGCGACGTGCGGATCGTGATCAACTCGGGCACGACCCTGCAACCGCGATTCGAAACGGCCCGGCCCGTACTGGCCGATCGCCGACCGATCGAGGTCCACATGAGCAACGTGTTCCCGGGGCTAGAGGAGTACGGTCACAACATGGGGTACCCACACCCGTCGTTTGTCGACTGGAACGGCGACGGGTTGCGGGACCTGATGCTGCCCAACATCACCAACCGGGTGTTCTGGTACCGCAACGTCGGCACTCGGGGTGAACCCCGCTTCGGACCCCGTCGCCAGGTGATCTGTGACGGGTTTGCCGAAACCGCCGGAACGCTGAGTGCGACGGCCAGCCTGCTGGGGGCCGACACGAAGGAATGGACCAAGCGGGTTCCCGATCCGCACTCTCCGTTCGGTTGGCGGAGCCGTGGTGGTTTCGGAGATTTCAACGGTGACGGGTTGTGTGACATGGTCACCACCGATGGCCAGGGGCCATCCGACACCAATCGCTACGCGGCCCATGCGGCGATTTTCGTCCAGTACCGGGACGGGCGAGGGCGGAGGCGATTGAAGAAACAGCAGGTGATCACGTTGCCGGACGGCAAGCCGCTGACCAACGTCGTCGGTCAACCGGCCCAGTTGATTCCCGTCGACTGGGATCGTGACGGACTGCTGGACCTGGTGATCAATCATGGCGCCACTCTGGATACGGCACCCGCGCTCGTCCGCAACATCGGGACCCGGACCGAGCCCCGCTTCGATTTTCCACGACGGCTGAAGTGCTTTGGCGAGGAACTTTCGGGTCTTGCCAAGCACGGGCCCTATTACGGAGTCGGGGATCTCGATGGAGATGGCCGGCCAGATCTGCTGGCCTGTCCGGAGATGGGGACCTATCACTTCTTTCGCCGCACGGCTCTCGACATGCCGCGGCGACCACGGTTCGCAATCGGACCTGCTCGACGCCGTTGACCGTGCTTCGGATCTGCCGTGTTGAACGCCGGGGCTGGGGTGGGGAGACTTCGAGAGTGTTAGCAATGCGGCGGGAATCTGAGCCACGCGATCGGACCCCGGGAACGACCTGTCGGTGATGGTCCTGATCGAGACTTTCCTTCTGTTATGGTGGGTTGCAGCAACACCGGCGGTACATGGTCAGTGGCGTGACGGGACACGCGTCGCTGCTGTATTCGAGCTGCAACGTGTTCGGACGTTACGAACGCTTCGGCAAGATCCTGGAAACCGTGGCGGGCGAGCAACTCTGTGCCTGGTGGAGCGGTGACCCGATCGCTCGATTCGGAGGCAGTTCGGCGCGGTGCGAAGGGTACCTCTGGAGTTTCGAGGACGGTCTCGAAAAACCGCGACTCCGCTTCCAGGCCAAAGAGACGGGCACGATCTACGCTCCACTGCATCTCTTTGCGGACATGAACCGAGACGGTCGTCGCGACATGGTCATGATCTCACACGAACAGGTCTGGGTGTTCGACCTGCCAACCGGTCGCAAGAAAATGCAATCGCACTGGGGACCTCGCATCCGCACCTACTGGGCAGCCACCGCAGCCGAACCACTCAAGAAAGGCGAACCCCCGTCGTTGCTGATGATCAACCCCATGATCCCCGGCGTGCAGGTTGTCACGCAGGATGGCACGAAGACGCTCCGCAAGTGGAAGCAGGTTGTCGGCGGTGTCGAGGACCAGTACCAGAACACGGTGGAGATCACCAGGGGCGCTCCGGACCCGTTCGTCGATCTGGATGGGAACGGTAAGCTGGAAATCCTGGCCGCGGTCACCAACGAGCACGGCGACCAACGGACTTACCTGGTGATCTTTGCCGCTGACGACGGCCAGCGACTGTATGACATGCCGGACCAGTCGGTCCTGACCGTCGACCAGCTCGACGACAAGCCGCCGATCGAAGTGCTGTTGCGAGAAGGAAAGAACACCCTGCGGATCTGCCACTGGAATGGACGGCGATTCGTCGATTGTTGGCGAGACGAGGATGTCGAGCCGTTGATCCGGCCAGCACCTCCGGAAGGACATCTTGCTCGTGCTGTCGGGGCGAGGAACACCGGACGCAACATGCCGCTTTGGCGAGAGGCGGAGGGTTCGAAGCGGTTCCTGATGCGATTTTCAGACGGCGTCTTTAGTTGCCGATTCGTAGTCCGCTATCGAGTTCGTTCGGCGAACACGCGGGTTGTCGCCTATGACGGCAAGACGGGAAAGCCGATCTGGACCCGTGATTACCTGGGACCGAATCGCACGCCCGCCACCAGCTTTGTCCTGCACCTGCCCACGGCAGTTCACGACATGGATGGCGACGGTGCCGACGACCTGATCGCGTCATCGGAGAACTGGTACGAGGTGATCAGCGTGAAAGACAATCGCACGCTGGCTCCCAACCGCACGATCACGGCGGCGGTGTCCGGTCACTGGGGCGCGTACGCGACGCCGATCGTCTTCGACCCTTTGGGCAACGGAACACCGTGCGTGTTGCACAACAACGCCTACGCGTTGACGTTGCTGACACGGCTCGATGGCGCTCCGATCCGGCACTATGGACTGACTCGCGATTCGACCCATGCCAGCAAGTCCGGCCTGGCCGACCTGGATGGGGACAAGAGAATCGAGATGGTGACGTCACAGAAAGACGGGCTGCTGCGTGCCTTCAGTTCTTCCCGGGGTCACGACAAGTGTCCGCACTGTCCCGCCAGCCAGAAACTGACCGATGCCAACCACGGTGGTCACGTTCGCTGGACGTTTCGGCTTCGGCCTCCCCTGAGCGACTTCGCGACGCTGGACGTCGATGGCGACGGACGAATCGAGCTGTTGTGTGGATCGGGAGACGGCAAGTTGTACGCACTCGAGGAGACCTGCAATTCGTGCAGGATCCTGTGGTCGGTCGACCTCGGCACACGAGTCCTGTCGCCAGTGATCGCGGATCTGGACGACGATGGAAACCCGGAAATCCTCGTAGCGACTTCCGAGGGAAGACTCCACTGCCTCGGCCGCAGGAAGAACGGCCCGGTGTCACTTCGCCTTGGGAAATGACCTCACCACGGACCGGTACTTCTCTCTGATGATGTCGCGGCGTCCGCGATTGATGCATGAGATATGACACGCGAATTCCCGCGGGCCAACCAACCGCGGGCCGTCCGCAGTATTGCCAACGTCAGCGGGTGAAACGAGCGTTACTCTGGCTTGCACCATGCCGTGCCTGGCGGTCGGCAGCAAACCGCATCGAGAACAGGTCCGCGTCCTTCAGCTCAAATCGTAAGCGAACGGGCTTTCCGGAAATCGTGCCCACGTTCGCTCGGCTCTTCCAGCTGACCGGGCGTTTCAGAGAATTGCCAAACAGCTCGACACAATCGTCCAGGGAAAAACCGGGCAGCGGCTTCCCGGTCGTTCCCTGGATCTCGACCCGGAGGCCTCCGAGTGCCGATGTCGAGTAGTTCAGCAGCAGTTGCTTGCCGGTGAACCGAAGCAACCTGGTGGTGAACGAGCCTCCCGAGAGAGGTGCCGATGCGGAAACGAAACCGTCCCGGCGGATCGCGTATCGGTTGTAGGTCACACCCTTGCCAAACCACGCGCCGTGGTCCTGCAGGTAGAACGACCACTCTGGATCACCGCCCGGCAGCCGCGACGGGGATTCGAAGAGATTCAGCGCCGTTCCGCCAAATCCGTAGAACCACTGTTCAGCGGTTGCCCCCGGTCGAACGAGTGCCTCGGGCCAGACTTGAAAGGCACGTCCGTCGCGGCTGCTGATGAAACTGGTGTCCGTGTAGACCGATGCGTAATAGGCCGACGATCGTGCGATACGTTGATTCAAGGGCGAGAATCGGCTCCGTCCGGGGACGTAGCGCATGGGGAATCCGATTCGCAGATGCTCGGCCCCGGGGTACAGCTGCAATTGCGTTGTGTAGAGTTGCGTCATCCGCTCAGGACGCCACTCGACCCAGTCTCCCTTGGTCCAGTTGACGAAGTCAGTCGAGGTGGCGACACGCACATCGCGATCCTGCAGGTAGAACTCGTGCCGGGCGTACTTCCGCGTATCGCCCTTCTTGTTCTTGAAGTCCCGGTAGTAGGCGAAGTACTTCTTTTGGAGCGGATCCCAGAACGCCAGATTCTGTGAGTCCATCATCCCGTCAACAATCACGGGTTGTTTCTGCATCATGGTCCAGTGCAGTCCATCTGGCGATGCAAACGCGAACAGCGTTCGGTGATCGTGACCGCCGAGTGCCTTGAATCTCTCGTTCGGTTTGCACTGGGGGTTGGTGTCGATCAGCGGAGTGAAATTGTGGGAGGCTCCGGTGAAGGGGACCTTCTTCCCGCTGAGCAGGTCGTGGCCGTCCTTGAGTGTCTGGCCCTGGGAGAAGTCGATTTTGCAGGTGGGGTCCAGAGTCAGGATGATGTTGTTCTTTTCCCACCCTTTGCGTTTCACGAACCCGAGGTCCGGGCGTTTCCATGTCACGCCGTCGTCGCTCGTCATCACGCAGGTGGTGGCGAAGTGACCGTGCTGGACCTTGCCATCCAGGATCAGCGTGGTGCCCCGGTAAAAGAGGAAGAACTGGCCGTTGTGTTTCAGTACGGTCGCGTAGGCGCTGTTGTTTCCTTCCCAGGGCTTGTCGAGCGTGATCGAGTCGGTCTGTCGAACCGGGTGATGCAGCCGCAGTCGCAGGGCCCCGGCCTTCCTGGCGATCAGGTGCTCGTCGATCAGTGGCTCGAGTCGTCCGCCGATGTCGAGCACGCCCTGCTCAGATGCGGGGCTGGTGGCAATCGGCGTGGGCTTGCTGACCTGGGCCATCGATGGCCCGCAGCAGAAAACCGTCGTAACCAGCAGGAAGCAGCAGCGATTGGTCACACGTTGCACGGCGGGGATCTTTCCACGGCCAGGGGACGGTCACGCGGCGTTCCAGCGTATCAGTGCGGTGGTGGGATGGCAAAACGGCGTGCCGGCGACCCACGGATAGCGCAGACGGCCCCGACGCCGGGAGGGTGGTTTGGATCTGGCGGGTTGAACGCCGGAGATGGGATGGGGAGACTGGGGCTGGGTGTCCGCTGCAGAGGCGGTCTCTCACGGACAGTCTGAGATTCGATACGAGAGACGGCTCATGTTCTGGCTTCGATGTTGCCGCACGTTTTCACTCGCCGCGTTGCTCTGCGGCTCCTTGCCTTCTCCCCAGTCGATCGCGGCCGAGGAAGGCCGCGTTGTCATCGATATCGGCTCGCGAAAGCAGCTGTTCCTCGACGAACGACTGATCGAATCGAGCCGAGGCGTGCGTTTCGAAATCAACACCCCGCATGCGATGCGCGAACCGGTGCTGGTCGCCGATCAAGGGAGGGAGAATCCCGAGGATGTGTTTGTCTGGAGCTACTCGTCTGTGGCCAGGGTCGGCGGCAAGACTCGCCTCTGGTACCAGGTGAACACGCTGAAATTCAGGCCGCAGCCGGTTGGCTTCGTCCTGACAGACAAGTGGCTGGCGTACGCCGAGTCAAGCGACGGAATTCACTTCACCAAGCCCAAGCTGGGGTTGAACGAGTACCGGGGCAGCCGTGCCAACAACATCGTCATCCCGGGAGTCGAGGGTGGCCATGTGTGGATCGATCCTCGAGCCAGGCCAAAACACCGCTATCGTTTCCAGACGTATGGAGGCGCCGGGAAGCTGGCGTTTTACGGTTCCCCGGACGGGATTCGCTGGAAGAAAACACACACCGCCACTGTGGGCCACAACGACACGCAGAACATTGCTTTCTGGGACGCGGCAGTGCAGCGGTACTTGCTTTTCACTCGGAAGTGGCCCGGCAACTTTCGCGTGCATCGCCGGTTGGATTCTGACGACCTGGTTCACTGGAACAACGAAGTCGTGGTCATGCGAGCCGACGGAACGGACCTCGCGAAGTACAAATCCGCAGCCAGCGTTCACCCGGTCGATTACTACGGCGCGTGCGTATTCAAGTACCCTGACGAGCACGGGCTGTACGTGATGCTCCCGCAGGCGTTTTGGCACTGGTACGCGCGGGGGGGCCAACAGAGGGTGGGCCCCAACCTGTATGACGTTCGGTTGTGCGTGAGCCATGACGGTCGGAAGTTCCGCCGGGTGGCGGACCGTGGGGTCTTTCTCCGCCCCGGCCCGGAAGGGACGTTCTTTTCCGGTTCGGTCTGGGTGCTTCCCGCCCCGATCCGGATGGGGGATGAACTGTGGTTCTACTTCCAGGGATCCAACGCGGATCATGACGGCAACCTGATCCCGGGTTCAGACAAGTTTCGCACGGGGATCGGCCGGGCGGTGTTGCGGCTGGACGGTTTCCTCTCTGCGGATGCCGGCTTCAACGGCGGAGAAGTCGTCACGCCACTCGTGAAGTTTCAGGGAAAGCGATTGGAACTGAACGTCGATAGCGGCGGTGGCGGCGTGGTACATGTTGAATTGCTCGACGAACAGGGGCATCCGATTCCCGGCTTCACCGTGAAGGAGGCCACGCCGCTGAGCTGCAATTCGGTGCGGAAGACTGTGACCTGGGGTGAAAACGCAGACATCAGCCGTTTTGCCAACCGCTCGATCAAGATCCGTTTCCGCATGCGCGACTGCAAGTTGTATGCGTTCCAGTTTCGGCCGTAAGACCGGACGGCGATCAACGCCGATGTCGGCGACTTGAACGACGGCAACCGTGGCATGACCCGGAGCGAACCGGTCGCCGCGAGCCTTGCTACTGTGGGCCCGGTGACTTCACCTTGCCGGGAACGGTGTTCACGATCTGGAAGGCGAACAACTTCACGAATCTCATCGTGAATCGCAGCTGGATGGGTCGACCCATGAACCTGGCAAGATCCGTGCTCTTCTGCCATCGAGGGCGGAGCCGGACACTGTCGGACTTGAGTGGGTGGGACCTGGCAAGAACTTTGCCACTGTCCCCGAGAACCTCCACGATCAACTGGCTGCCAGTCGATGAGGACTGGGCCAGGTCGGCGTCCGCATTGATCTCGACGTGTTTGCCTCGCAGGAAAAACCGCCTGGTGGTGACCACACCGGGCTGTCCTCGGGCATCGAGCGAGACGAAGCCGTCCAGTCGTTGAACGTAACGATGAATTCCGCTGGGTGTCCGTTTTCCGTACCAGGCCGAATCGTGAGGAACATCAGTTTCACAGCCGTACATCCAGATCTCGTCCTTGACCCGGACCATTCCCGGTCCCATGTAGGCGGTGTAGGCAAGCTGTTGTCCAATGCGTTTCGCGTTGGGATTGGGTGGAACATAGGGGCGGTGAAACCTCCTGTGAACCTGAATCCCATCGCGGCTCGTGGCCAACTGAATCGTGCACTCGCCGGTGTCGTACCTCATCAGCGTCGGGAAGAACAGGTACACACCCGGAGCGTAGGGGTACATGGTCGCCGCCGAGGTGTAGATGCCGCTTCCCCATTTTCCGCCCGGGTCGTGTTCATCTTCGGCGAGGATCTCGTTGAGTTTCGGAGGTGGCCGCCAGTCATCGGCCTGCTTCCGCGACACCTGCGGGAAATGGCGGAAGTCGTCGGATTCGGCCCGTGCGACTCGTCGCGAGGGCTTGCCGATCCGCTTGCCGGTCTTGTCTCTCTGCCAGCAGTTGCTTCTCACGTAGACCACGTATTTCTTGATGGTCGGGTCGTAGAAGGCTGAGTTCTGGGTATCGGTGTCGCCGGGCATGATGATGCCTTCGGGGGTGTCGACCGGCACCCAGTGGATCCCGTCAGCGGACACGGCTCCACTGATCGACGGATACGGCCCCCGGGAAGCAACGCGATAAAAGTCGCCGAAGATCATCTTGTATTTTGAGGCCGGGCTCTTCGCGTTGGGGTCGATGAACACATGATGGCCGTGTGCATATCCCCGATGACCCAGGCGGATGATGTTGTTGTCGGTGGATCCTTGATGGGCGAATTGTCCGAGTCGGGGCTTCGTCCAGTGAATGCCGTCCTGGGACACGGCATAGCAGAGCCGGCTCATCCAGTGACCCGGGATCTTCTCGACGTAGGTCCAGACTTCATACCACATCCGAAAGTCGTCGCCTTCTTGAATGACCGTCACAAAGCCCAGGCCAGCAGACGCCCACGGATCGGTCGCATGCACCACCCGTTCGGCCCGGTGTGCCGGATTCAGAGTGAATCGAGCATCCCTGGCCGATTCGACCATGTCCTCGTCGATAAACAACTGCTTCGCACCGCCGATCTCACGCGGCTGCTCGGCGGGGGCCATGGACGTCAGCCAGCCGACGAGTGTGATGGAGAGGAGGACTCGGCGGAAACGGATCGGAACAGTCACGATGGTCACATCCTTCTGAGGTCAATCCGCTGCGATTGGGTTGTCGGTGGGAAACCGCCACGAGATCACACCGGTTCAGTCGTCTCGTGGGCCGTTGGTTTTTCGATGACGACAAGCGCGACGCCGCCGAGGATTGCCACCGAGGCAATCACAAGGCGAGTCGAGATGGCTTCACCCAGAAAGACAATGCCGCCGGCCGCCGCAAGGACGGGAACGCTCAATTGGACTGTTGCCGCATGAGTGGCCTTGAGTCCCCGAATGGCCGAATACCAGATCGCGTATCCGATTCCCGATGTGACGGCTCCGGAGGCGATGGCGCACACGATACCCAGAGTTGCCGGTGGGCTGTCGGGCAGCAGGGCCAGGTTCAGTCCCACCGCCAGCGGGGCCGCCTTCAGGAAGTTCCCGGCGGTCTTGGAGGTTGCATCTCCTGCGGATTTGCCACGAATGGAATAGACCCCCCAAGCGACTCCGGATCCCAGCATCAAGGCCGCCGCGGCAGGCGGCGGGGCGGACAGGCCGGGCAGCAGAAGGCCCACCAGGCCAGCGACTGCCAGGGCCAGGCCAGCCGACTGGCGAACCGCCAGGCGTTCTCCTGTCGAGAATCCGTAACCGATCATCGTGGCCTGCACCGCTCCAAACAGCAGCAAGGCACCGACCGCCGCGGGCAAGTCGAGGTAGGCATATGAGAAGCCGGCGGCATAACCAAACAGCGCCACTGCCGACCACCAATCGCCAGAACCGCTCGTGGCATCACGACGTAACCCGACGACCAGGTACAGCACCAGCGCACCCGAGATGATGCGGATCGACGTGAAGCTCGCAGCGTCGATCTGAGAGTCTTTGAGTGCCAATCGGCACAGCAACGAATTCCCCGCGAAGGCGACCATCGCCAATGATGTCAAAACGAACACTCGCGTCAGCGACATGCTGGCTCCACCTCTCACTACAGCCGTCTCGGTGCATCAATGGTCCGTTCGTTGCGGACGTTGCCCGTATTGAGTGTTGAGGCGGGTTCGAGGAGCAACACGTGGGTTTCGGCTTCGGTCACCGGCTTGTGTTCTACGCCTCGTGGCACGATGAAGAACTCGCCTTCGTCGAGTTCGACGATCCGGTCACGAAGATGCAACGAGAGGTGGCCGTGAAGCACCAGGAAGAGCTCGTCCTCTTGCTCGTGATGGTGCCAGACAAACTCGCCTTCGAACTTCGCGAGCTTGACGTGCTGGCCGTTGAGTTCGCCGACGATGCGGGGGCTCCAGTGTTCTGTGAACTGCTGAAGCTTCTCGGCGAGATTCACCTTGCCGATGGGGTTGCCGTTCACGCGGGTGTCTACAGCCATTGAGGGATGGGGCGGCCGCTGGAGAGGATCGTCCCTATCTCTACCCGATCATGAGATCGCACACCATCCCGAGTGGATGCAGACGTCGGCATGTCGTTGCCACCCGCCAGCTGCGTTCGTGTCGTCTCCTTGGGTTTGCCTTGTCGATGGGTGTCACTTCTCGTCAGAATCTCGACTCGCGGACTTTCGAGAACTCCGACTTGGCGGAATGTGTCGGAATGGGCAGGAGAATCCCTGATGCGTTTGAAGTACTGGTTTGAATCACTGGCTGGAAGTCGTCTGATCCCAGCCCTCCGCTTGCTGCTGGTAGTCTCCACCGGCTTGCTTCCTGGTCCCGACCGGTGGGTCTCTGCGGCCGACGGCCCGGTGGGTCACTGGAAGCTGACTGCGGATGCACGCGACAGTTCCGGCCATGGGAACCATGGGGTCAATCACGGGGTCCGTTTCGGCCAGGACCAGGCGGCCCGGTTCAACGGGGTTGATGCATGGCTGGAGATTCCGGTCGGGAAGTCGCTGCGGCTGGGAACCGATGAATTTTCGATCGCAGCCTGGATCCACACCGCGGCAGAACTTGACGACGTGCTGGGCGACGTGATGACCTGCTACGACGCCTCGACCCGCACCGGTTTCACGATCAGCCTGATGAATTATGCCGGGGTGACCTCGGCCCAGTCGAACTGGCGGAACGTGCTGTTTGGCATCGACGCCGGTCACGTGGATCCGGCGTGGACGGATCGGGGGCGTCCGGGTCAGAACCGCTACATCAAGTCGCTGGTGGTTTTCGACGGCGACCTGTACGCCGCGACCTGGGAGCCGGCCGCGTCGGCAGCCGGCCATGTCTACCGCTACGGTGGTGGCACGCGGTGGATCGACTGCGGCAGTCCTGACAGGGCCAACGCGATCACCGGCATGGCGGTCTACAACGGCAGGCTGTATGTGGGATCCGAGACCTACAGCGGCGGCGGATCCTCGCTCCCGCTCTCTCCGAATCAATCGCATGGTGGCAGCGTGTTCTGCTACGAAGGGGGCACCCGCTGGCGTGACTGCGGCAAGATCGCTGATGTTCGCAGCGTCAGCGGCCTGGCTGTCTACAAGGGGAAACTGTACGCGGGCACCGGAACGTCCAGTGCCTGGCGAAACGACGCCAACGGCGGCGGCTATGAAGAGAAGCCTCGTACGCGTGGCATGTACCGTTACGACGGGGATGGCCGCTGGACATCCTGTGGGTGTCCGGGCCTGCGGGTCGTGCACCTCAGCGTCTACAACGGAAGTCTCTATGGGCTGAGCTACGACGGCGGTGGGTTTTTCCGTTACGAGGGGGGCACGAAGTGGTCGCGTCAGGGCCCGGTGACCGACACGACCCAGGTCTACGGCACGGCGATCTACGAGGGTGGCCTGTATGCCGGGACCTGGCCCACCGGCTCGGTCTTCCGATTCGAGGGTCCTCAAAAATGGGTCCATGCCGGGCGGCTGGGTCGGGAAAAAGAAGTGATGGGGATGGCTGTCTACAACGGCAAGCTCTACGCCGGAACGTTGCCATTTGCCGATGTCTATCGCTACGACGGCGGGAGCACCTGGACCTCAACCGGACGCCTGGACAACACTCCCGATGTGACCTACCGCCGGGCCTGGTCGATGGCCGTCTTCGATGGCAAGCTCTTTTGCGGCGTGCTTCCCTCGGGCCACGTGTTGTCGCTTGAGGCCGGCAAGAGTGCCACCTACGACCGGGCACTCTCGGCCGGTTGGCACCACCTCGCGGCGATCAAGAAGGACAACCGGCTGCGGCTTTACATCGATGGCAAGCGGGTTGCCCAGAGCAGTCGGTTTTGTCCGGCCGCTTTCAATCTGTCGACGAAGGGCCCGCTGAAGATCGGCCTGGGCCAGCACGACTTTTTCAATGGCAAGATGAAGGACGTGCGGATCTATCGGCGCGCTCTGTCGCGACGTGAGATCAGCGACTTGCGAAAATCCGGTCGCTGATCGTGTGAGCAGCGCATTGGCACACACGGCACAGCGACGGGTACGAACGTAGCGCTGTGGTTCGTCGGTGCTCACCCGGCGGGTCGAACGCCGGGGCTGGGGTGCAGAGGAATCGAACCTGCCATTTTCAAATTCGACCCGCCTGAGGCCGGCCAGGGGTCAAGCTGCTCAGGGATAATCCCTGGCGATTCGGAAACCGTTGTAGCCGCTGCGGACGGCTGGAACTTCGCTGTAACGCGATGCGGAACGGATGAATGACAGCCGACGGGCATACGCTCCGCCACGCAATACACGGCGTTTGCCAGACCGGGGCCCCTTTGGATCGGTCACCGAGTCGCTCGAATACTGGCCTCCGTACCAGTCCTGGCACCATTCCCAGACATTCCCGTGCATGTCGTACAAACCCCATGGGTTGGGCTTTTTCTGACCAACAGGGTGCGTTGTTTGGCCCGAGTTCTTCTTGAACCACGCGTACTCACCCACCTGAGATTCCGAATCACCGAAACTGAAAATCGTCGACGTGCCCGCACGGCATGCGTACGCCCACTCCGCTTCCGTCGGCAGTCGATAGACATGGTCCAAGGCTTTCTCCTTTGGCAACTCAGACAGACGACGACAGAACGTCACCGCATCGGTCCAATTCACGTTGTCGACCGGGCTCTTCGCCCCAGGGAATAGACACTCATGCTTGCCCATCAGCTTTTCGTATTGCTGCTGAGTCACCTCCAGCACGCCCAGATAAAAGGGCCTCGTGATTTTTACCCCATGCTGTGCTTTCTCGTGGCCACGGGCGTGTCCGTCCGAGTCGGGGCTCCCCATCCGGAACTCACCAGCAGGAATCGGCACCAGCATCATGCCGATGCTAGTCACGGCAGGATCGCCCAGTGCAAGCTGGGCGCGTGTCATGTGTTTCTTGACCGTGGCCGAATCCGGTGTCTTCGCAGCCGATGACGCAGCCTGCTTGTCTGTCGCCACAGCAATTGGCGGTTGAGCCTTGTCGCCGTCAGACTCTCCAGGATTCTTTGAAGACTCGGTTCCTGCGCCACAATCAAGCGTTGCAAACAACAGCAGAGCAAGCGGTACAAGTCTCATGCTGGCGACCCTGTCTCGATGACCTTGGGGAAAACGAACGTCTCCGGGCCCTTGGCATCCCGTGACGTTGCACTTCGGATTTGAATCTAGAATACACTAACGTCAGGATCCGGATTCGGTGACCCGAGAGCAATTGATCGGCCATGAAGTCCATGCTCCAGGTCTCGTTGACCGTACCAGCCTGAGACCGTTCGCGACGGACCGAACAGGTTTTGTGGCGCCGTGGCTGTTTCTTACGCATTTGAAGCCCTTCCTCGCAGTACAGCCGGTACACCAGCTTGTGGTTCACCGTCCAGCCTTCACGCATCAGCAGGATGTGCAGCCGCTTGTAGCCGTAGTGCACACGGCTGGCCGCCAGGTCCCGCAGACGAATCCTCAACTCGGCCCGATCATCACGCACGCTCTG
>Ga0310122_10000714_pt1 | contig 20901 bp, 25 predicted proteins | sample CB6_Bottom_1051__FD_203503 | JGI IMG/M metagenome (GOLD analysis project Ga0310122, IMG submission 203503) | Marine microbial communities from Western Arctic Ocean, Canada - CB6_Bottom_1051 | ecosystem: Environmental > Aquatic > Marine > Oceanic | place: Canada: Western Arctic Ocean | collected...
TGCCCGAATACCCGGGGTGTGGCTGGTTGCACAGGCGAAGACGATAGACATCGCTCAGTCGCCCCCGCGTATGGCTTTCAGGTAATCGGGCTCTGAGAAGCCGTTGATGATCGTGAACGGTCTGAGTAGCAACGGGTGGACGCCCATTTCATAGAGTGTGAAAAGATTCAGTTCGATGACGGCAGTACGTTCCCCCGCCGTCAGATCGAATTCCGTGGCGAACGACTCACGCTCGTCGAAAAATCGCTGCCGCGCTTCCGGGTTGCGGTTAACCGCCTGTACGAGCTTCTGGACTTGGTAAATGCTCATGCGTTGTTAAGAGAATCGCAGTGTCCGTTGAAAGATGGCGGGAAAGAGACTGCCGCTGTTACGTCGACAGCGGCCCGGTCTCAGGGTTCCGGGTAGGCAAGAATGAAATTATCCCGGTTGGGCATGTCGACTGCCGGGAGCGTAGCGGAATTCATCGTCTCATTTTCGTCGATGATGCCGTTCAAATAAAGCAGGTAGGCCGTTAGCGCATAGACTTCATCGTTGGTTAGGGACCGCGGTTGTAGATAGGGCATCGCGCGGCGGATGTAGTCGAAGATCGTTGTCGCGTAGGGCCAGTAGCTGCCGACGGTCTTTCTCGCGGCGGGGCCACCGATCGTGCCGTGCCCGCCGACGAGACGATCGTTCAGAAGGCCTTCCCCCTCCTGGCCGTGACAGACCAGGCAGTTGACCCGATACAGTGGCGCCCCCTCGACTGCCGTACCTAAACCGGAGGGTAGGCCCGCGCCGTCCGGCGACACACTGATGTCCCAGGCGGCAACCAGCTCGGGGCTTGGCGTTTCACCCAGGTCGGGGCCTTCCTGAGCTGCGGCAGCCGCGAGTACTGTGGCGGTAAGTGCGGCGAAACCGATTCGGAGCACGCTAGACGTAGACATTCGTCACTCCACCGGCGGCGCTGATTTGCCAGGCCTGAATCGAGTTGTTGTGATAGGACACTTGAGCGCCTTTCTCCGCTAGGAGTTCATCTCTGGACGGCTGCACGGCACCGGTCTCGTCAATCGCCCGGCTCAAAATGACGGCCGGTCCGCCGTCACGGCGCCAAGCCATGCGAAACCGAGTGACTGCCTTGGACAGCACGGGTTCGGATAAAGCCGCCTCGGCCCACGTCTGGCCGCCGTCGGCCGAGACTTCTACCGCGCGGATCGTGCCAGCTGCGGACCAGGCCAAGCCGGTAATCTCATAGAGTCCGGGGCCGCCCAGCGTCAGGCCGGCCGATGGCGAGGTAATGACGGACTTCACCCCCATCGGAAATGTGAACAGCAGCGACTGGCCGCTCGGTAGCAGATCGGAGTACTTGGAGGTCTCGTCGCGAGTCATAACGGGTTCCGCCGTCACCTTGAGCCGCCTCAGCCACTTCACGCTGATATTGCCCTCGTAGCCCGGCAGGAACAGGCGCACCGGATAACCGTTCGCCGGTCGCAGCATCTCGCCGTTCTGATAGAGTGCGATCAACGCATCGTCCATCGCCTTGGCCATCGGGACGCTGCGCGACATGGCCGCTGCATCCGCGCCCTCCGCGAGAATCCATCGACCGCCGGCGGTGACGCCTGCCTCGTCCAGGAGTATCGACAGCGGAATACCGGTCCATTCGCTACACGACACCATGCCGTGGATGTCGCCACAACTACCGCCCGGAGGCGTGGCGCTCAGGTTCGGCCGGCTATTTCCGGAACACTCGAGAAATTGCACGCGCGATTCCATGGGATAGCGGTGCAGCGCGTCCATGCTGAAGATCAGCGGTCGCTCCACCAGGCCGTGGATGAGCAGCTGGTGTGAATTCGGATCGATCTCGGGAATGCCACTGTGGTGGCGTTCGAAGTGCAGGCTGCTCGGTGTGATTGTGCCCTGGAGGCTCTCCAATGGTGTCCGGGAGGCGCCGCTGCCGGTGGTACCGGCGACGGCCGCGACATGGCGCGTGACACCGGCTTCGAACGGCGACCGTTGCCCATATTCCGACATGCCGAGTCCGGGCGCTGTCATCCAGGCTGGCAGCTCTTGAGCCGTGGTCGGTCGCGCGGTCAGTAAGCCCAGGCTCCCGGCGCCAAGTAGTGCGGCGCCCTGGGATAGAAAGAGCCGGCGATGTAGTAAACCGTTTCCGGCTACTTGCTCCAGCTCTGATTCGCGGTGGATGAACTTCGACATGGACTAAGTCTCTTATATATTCGCAAGGTAATAAACAACAACACGGACGATCTGTCCACCGATAGGGGAATAGACAATGAAATGCAACCGCGTCGTTAAATCTGCTCTGGCCATCAGTGCGCTCGTAACCATCTCGCTCAGCGCGATGGCGCAGGATGGCCCGACGAGAGCCATTACCGAGACCGCCGACGATCTTTACTGGGCGCAGAATAATAATCATCACTCGGTCTTTCTCGTCACCGACGATGGGATCATTCTGGCCGATCCCATTAACGCCGATTTCGCCGCCTGGTTGAAGACGGAGATCGCCGACCGCTTCGGCGTTCCGGTCCGTTATGTGGTCTATAGCCACCATCATTGGGATCACGCATCCGGGGGAGCAGTATTCGAAGATACGGCGAAATTTGTCGCTCATGAGAGTTTTCCCGCGAATCTCGTCCTGCCCGCAGACGACACGCCGTTTCCAGCCAATGCCGCCGTACTGGGTGCGAACGGTGACGGTCAGATCGAGGCCTCGGAAGCCAGCGGTAACTTTGCGCAGAATCTGGACCTCTATGACGTCGACGGCGACGGGATGATCAACGGCGCTGAGGCGACACGCGGGGCGCTCAATGACGTTCGCGGACCAGATATTGTTTACAAGGACCGGATGACCATCACGCTCGGCGGCAAGAGCGTAGATCTTATCCACGTCGGCAGGATGGACCACACCGACGACATGTCCGTTGTGCTGTTTCCGGACGAGCGAGCGGTATTCGTTGTGGACTACATCAGCCTCGGCCGCGTGCCGTTTCAGACGATCACCACGGGTGGGTTGGACGCGTTGCTGAACTCGATCAGGATGCTCGTCCTGCTGGTTTCTGTCTCATCTCAACTCCTCTGGTTAGGATGAACAAAAACGCTCTCTTAGACCAGGGCTATATCTGTCCCATAGGCGCTGACGTCAGACAGCCCTGGGTATGTACAACATGCTGATGGTGGAGTAGCTGGGGCAGGGGATCGCGGCCACGACGGGAACGACGGGCAACAGAAGTAGTAGCAGCGCGTGGCTCATCAGTCGCGCGAGCCGTGGCCAGCGATGGGACCATGAGCGCAGCTCCGGCTTCGCGAGCACAGCCGCAGCGTCGCGTCCTGCTGGCCGAGCCGCCGCAATGCCTCCACGGCCGCGGCTGGTCGCTCGCTGCCGCTCGTGCGCTCCTCCCGCTCGAAATCTGCATAGTGATCATCGAGCTCAGCCATGAGCCGGTTGATGTAGACGGAGGAAACACCGCCGTCCTGCAGAGACGTTCTGAGCGACTGCAGGCTGACTTTAGGCACGTTCGGCTTGCCCCAGGGCTGAGCGAATCCCCGAGCTGACTCGATCCCACTCTTCCGTGAGGCGGTCCAGGCGGTGCTGGCCCTTCGGTGTGACGCTGTAATAAACGCGAGTTCGGTCCCGTGATGAAGTAGCTTCCGTCATCTCTCGTAATGCGGTGAGGTTGCCCGTGAGCGCTGGCCGCGCAGTCTACCAAAGAGTTCGCTCGAGATCCTACTAGCTTGGGCTGGTGTGACGAAAAATAGATGCCTAGCACAGGTCTCGATCAACCACTACAATAGCCACGTCCCGGGATCCGGCGCCTTAGTATCGAGGAATTAATTTATGACTTTCGTCGTCACAGAGAGTTGCATCAAGTGCAAATTAACGGACTGCGTTGAGGTCTGCCCGGTCGACTGTTTCCACGAGGGCCCGAACATGCTGGTTATCGATCCCGAAGAATGCATCGACTGCACACTCTGCGTGCCCGAATGTCCGGTTGACGCCATCTTCGACGAGGAAGACCTGCCTGAGTCTCAGAAAGGGTTCATCGAACTGAACGCCGAGCTCATTAAGGGCTGGCCCGTCATCACGCAGGCGAAGGATCCGCCGGATGACGCCGATGACTGGCTGGAAACGCCAGATAAACTTCAGTACCTCGAGCGCTGACAGCCAATCCTACAAATACGACAAATACGGGGACGGTCTACCTAACCATCTAGACAGTTCGACAGGGTTCGTGAGTTAGGTAGACCGTCCCCGTATTTGTAGGCCTGCGCGCAGCGCGGCCCGGCGATCGTCAGATGGAGCGTTTCGATTAGTCTCGGTACCACGATTACTGGAGGCTTTCTTCTGGCCATGGCGCAGTCGATCTTCGCGACGCTTTGATTAATCGCTGAGCATCTTCACAACCTCTTCGGCGATCGCAAGCGACGAGGTCAAGCCGGGCGACTCGATCCCAAATAGATTGACCAGGCCGCGAGCGCCGTGCTGCTCCGGGCCCTGAATCATGAAATCGCCTGGCGGCTCTCCCTGCGCCACGATCTTTGGTCGTACACCGGTATAACTCGGTGCGAGTGATCCGGCGGGGATGGCTGGCCAGTATTTTCGTATTGACTCGTAAAAAGTTTCGGCTCGGTCCGAATCGAGACGGTAATCGATCTGGTCGATCCATTCCTGATCGGGGCCGAAGCGCGTCTGTCCGGCCATATCCAGGGTCGCGTGGACGCCCAGCCAGGTGCCTTGTGGCATCGGATAGACGAGATGCGTGAACGGGCTTTTCTGCTGGAGAACGAAGTAAGTCCCCTTGGCGTAATGGGTCGTCGGCACCTGCCGCGTGTCGAGGCCCGTCAGCGTATTTGCGACGCTCGTCGCGCGCAGCCCGGCGGCATTGACGACAGCCTGCGCATGAATCGCTGTCTCTTCTTGATCGCATTTGACCGTAAGCCGGATACCCCCGCTCTCGATAGAACCTCCAACGAACTCAGAGAGAACAGCGACGCTGCCTCCGGCCGATTCCAGATCGCCTTGCAACGCGAGCATGAGGCTGTGGCTGTCGATAATACCCGTGGACGGAGAATATAGGCCGGCTGTGCACTGCACGGCTGGTTCCAGTGCCGCTACGTCATCGCGTGACAGAAGCTCGAGATCGTCGACCCCGTTTTTTCCGGCCTGGTCCCGAATCTTCGGGAGTTTCGACTCTTGTTCGGTACTCAATGCGACGATGAGTTTTCCACAACGGCTGTGCGGAACGCCTTTGTCGGCGCAGTAGTCGTACAAGAGGTGTTTTCCGCGGACGCAGAGCCGAGCCTTGAGGCTGTCCGTTGGATAATAGATGCCGGCGTGGATAACCTCGGAGTTTCGCGAGGAAGTCTCCTCGCCAATTCGTGCGTTGTGCTCCAGAACGACAACTTCTCGGCCGACATGTGCGAGCTCGCGGGCGATTGCGAGCCCGACCACACCGGCGCCGATTACCACTACGTCGAGAGAATCTTCCATTCAAGAAGCCGCCGTAAGTAGCCGAGTGATCGTATCGTAGTCGCTCTCTGGAATCGCGTTGATGACGACCGTGGCGAGATCCGATAGGGAATCCTGCGTCCGGTCAAGGCGTTTATGCGTGAGGTAGAGGTTCAAATTGTTCAACGTGGCACGAAGTTGTTCGTCTGCGAATAAAGGTTTTTCTGCCGCTGGTTCGCTAAGGGAGTCGAGGCCGATCTGTTGCAGACGTTCGGCGGCGAGCTCCGCCGCTTTCACGTCGGCGCGAACCGCCATGCACTCAGCCTGTGGTACGTGCCCACTCTCGCAGCCAGTCGTCTTCATCCAGGTTCTAGCTTCGCGTAATCGTCGGACGACATTCACGGACCAGGTCTCGGCAAATTCCACCGCCGTCATGAACTCGGTGCCGCGGAACTCTCCTCGCGACGCGCCGATCCAGCAACAATAGAGGAGAAGATTGACGTCGAGCCCGTGCCGAGACTGCAGTGCCAGACAGGCGTCGGCTACGCCGGTCTGGCTGTAGAGTCTGACGGAGAAATCCCAGAAACTCAGCGGTTGGTCCATGGTGCTTATTGGAACAGCTGGCGCGAGTTCAGACCAGTCTTGCGTGATCGTATAACATAGCCGCGTAATTTCTCATCCCACGGCGTACGTCTTATTGACCCTCAACATGGCGCTCTGGGGCAGCTCACTGGTCGTCACGCGAGCCGTTTACGAGATCGTGCCGCCGTTCGCGCTGACTTTCTGGCGGTGGGTCGTGGCGGTGCTTGTGCTGCTACCGATCGTGTGGCGGAAATTGCCGGGCGCGATGCCGCTTGTTCGGCGTACCTGGAGAAAGCTCGCGCTACTTTGCGGGTTCATGGTCATCGGCGCCACATTCTCCGTCGTCGCCGTAAACTACACCACGGCCATCAATGCCAGTCTGATTAACGGCAGCCAACCGCTTGCCACGGCGCTCGTCGCTTTCCTCGTTATGCGGGAACGCTTAACTCTCGGCAGCGGTCTCGGCATTCTCGCGGCGTTTGTCGGCCTTCTGGTCATGATCTCCCATGGGAGTCCACTGCTTCTTCTGAACATGGCAGTTAACGTTGGCGATCTTATGATGTTGATCGCCGTCATCGCCTGGGCGTTGTACTCAGTAGAGTTGCATCGGCAGCCTGAACATCCCAGCGGCGATGTATTGTTGTTTCTCATCGCATGCACCGGCCTGATTACGGTACTGCCGTTATATATCGCGGAAACGATATTCGTCAGGGAGTTTATCCCGAGCCGGAACGGGGTGGCAGCTATCGTCTATGTCAGTCTTGTGGCGAGTCTTTTGGCCGTATATCTTTGGAATATTGTTATTCGTTCGGTCGGCGCAACGCATGCGGCACTGTTCTTGAACTTGATTCCAGTATTTGGGGCCGTATTCGCGATTCTGTTTCTCGGCGAGCATCTGTACGCCTTCCATGTCATCGGTGCGGCGCTCGTTTTTCTAGGTATTTTGATGGCCGTACGGGATCGGCTCACGACGGCCCCGGATCGGCTTTGAAAAAATCGGTGCTAATATCGATAGGCTGAGGAGGGACAGATGCCAGTCATGCTAAATAGACTGAATATTGCTCGCGTACTAACGATGCTGGGATTTTTGATCGGCTTGCGGAGCGTCGGCTTTACCTGGGCGCATATCGGCGACGACATGTTCGTGTTGACAGCAGATAGCCGCCTCGCGGTGACGCACAGTTGGCATCATTATTTTCGGGAAGTGTTCGGCGACGTATCTGCGATGGCAGTCGTCTTGTTAATTCTCTACGTCCCCCAGCAGCTACGCCAACCTGCTCTCTGGTGGTCGATGCTGATCCTGCTGGTGGGCTTTTATGCGCCGTTCTGGGTCGGGGTACCGTTCATGCGGGAACTCGCCGCGCCCAGCATGAGCGCTGATCTGCAACACATCGCCATGGCACTACCGCCAATGGTCTCCGTATTCCTGTGTAGAAGCTATTACTTTCCGCGGGCTGCCTAGCGTATTGGGACACTCCCGCCGCCGGCTCCGCTACCCGGTACGATAATCGAGGACGCCGACTCACGACGAAGTTCTTCGAGGCGCTCCATAGCCTCGGCAAGGGCCGTCTTGGCGCTGTCTCCAAAATTCGTTACCGCATCGTTCAACGACGAAGCGTCAATTTCGAAGTTTAGAGGTAGCGCTCCCGCGGGAGTGAGAATTTGCGTCTGCCCCACGAATAGATCTTCGCGAGATTCATCCCGTGTTCCGTCGGGCTTTACCGGAGTGAGTCTTTGTAAGCTGCCTACGTGACGGTCCGTGAAAGTTTCCTCGCGATAGAGATCGTCAGCCCCCATTCGGACGTCAGGTTCGCGTGTCTCTTCTGCCATTGTGTCGTGTCCTTCCGTCGTTGCGATAAGGGGCGCATAGGCTAACACTGTTTTCGCGCTGACGTTGTCCGCAGGGCTCCGCTGACTTCATCTGGTAAGCTGCGGGCCATGCGCAAGCTGCTGGTTTTTCAACATGTCCCGTTCGAGCCGTTGGGAACGCTGGACGGCCAATTCAGGGCCTCGGGATTTCGTATTCGCTACGTGAATTTCTCCCGCCTCACCGACACCTGTCCGGACGTACGGCGCTATCACGGACTCGTCGTGCTGGGCGGACCGATGAGTGCGAATGAGTTCGACCGGTACCCGCATCTAACTGCCGAAATTGATGCGATCCGGCAGGCCGTAGACGCTGGTATACCGGTACTTGGAATCTGCCTGGGAGCACAGTTAATCGCGACCGCCCTCGGCGGAAGGATTCGTCAGAATCCAGTTAAGGAAATCGGCTGGTTTAAGGTGACGCCAACTGCGGCTGGCGGCGAAGACGCGCTATTCTCGAACTTTAACGGCGGTGAGATGATCTTTCAGTGGCACGGCGACACCTTTACGCTACCTCACGGCGCGCATCACCTGGCGGAGTCGGAGGACTGCGTGAATCAAGCGTTTCGCGTCGGTGACAGCGTCTATGGCGTGCAGTTCCATCTCGAGGCCGATCAAGCATTGATACAACGATGGCTGCGGACGCCGGTCCATCTCCGGGAACTGGAGAAACTCGGTACGAGCGTAGATCCCAATCGAATACTCGCGGACACTTCTCGGTTTATCGCTCGTGCGGCGGCACTGAGTGACGCGTTCTTCGGCGAATACATCGACCGGTTTTACAGCCGGCGACGGCGAGTCGCATTACCGTCGCGGTGATCCGCCGGCGGTCAATCGGGATCGCTCGCTGATTACGCCGGAATGCGTAGTCAGGAGGCGTTAGGTGGCTAACGACTCCGTGACAGGGCGTCTCTCACTTCGCGCCGTGCCTCGGAGGACTCCCGTCGAGCTGCCGCGACCTGCCGATCGAGATCTCTGACTTGGCGAGTCAGGTCACTGACCTGCCGTTCCAGCGCGTTGATTCTGACTTGCGCCGCCAGACCGGCTTCCGATGAGCCGAGCGACGCCGCTCCGACTGTTGTTCTGGTGTTGACTCGAGTATCAAGCCTGGCGAGTTGGCTCTCGAGCGACGCGAGACGTTCCTCGACCGTCAGCGCGCCGCCGAGATTCTGACTATAGCCAACAGATAATGAGCCGACCGCGGCACCAAGCAGAACGCACCTTCCGAGTAGGCCGAACATGCCAGACCGCTGGCCGCGACTGTCGATGGCGCGTTATTGCCCCATGCCCATTCCGCCAGCAGGAGCATCGCCGCCATGAGTCGCTTCGATCTGGATGGTGATGGACACATCTGCGCCGATGTTTGGTGCCCCGAACGCCATGCCGTAGTCGGTCCGGTCGAGGATCGCGCTTGCGCTGAAGCCGACCTTATTCGCGCCGTTGCGGGTTTGACCGAATTGGTTCTGTACGACTTCCAGCGACACGGAATTCGTCTCGCCCAGGATCGTCAGGTCGCCTTGCATGACGAACTGATTATCGCCTGTTGACTCGATTCCGGTGCTGACGAAGTGAAGCGTCGGATTGGTCTCGACGCCGAAGAAGTCATCCCGTTTCAGGTGGTCGTTCAACCCGTCGTGGAACATGTTGATACTCGCAGCGTCGATCGTGATATCCAGTGAACTTGCGGTCGGGTCGCTCGCGTCGTAGTTAAAAGTTCCGCCGAAGTCACGGAACAACCCGCGCATGATGGAATACCCCTGGTGATTGACATCAAACCAGATTCTCGAGTGGCCTGCGTCGATGTCGTATGGCATCGGTTCGGCATTCACAGGCGCTGCAAACCCCAGCGCGACAAACGCGATTAATGCTAAGCGGTTCATCTGATTGTCCTCATCTTGGTTAGTGTTATTGGCAAAGATCTCGTTTGGCGGCCAGCTCGCGGCTGCCTACCAGCGTCGACTCTCATTGTGGCTCGGATCTTAGCGCGATTTGGCGCGAATTGCCGACTATGGGGCTATCAGCCGGTCGATTTATGCGGTATCCAGCGGCGCGCGTCGCTCCAGGCGGGCTCGCCGCCGCACGACTCTCTGAACTTATCAGTATAAACTTGCGGGCCACCAGGTAGATGATAAGGCTGGCCCGTTGTGGAGCCTGGAGATCGGTTCATGAGTTTCACCCAACGAATACTTCTCGCCATGTTGGGCGGCATAGTAGTCGGCGTGTTGTTGAACCTCTTCGGTTCCGGCTTCCAGGGCGCTAACGACTTTCTCGTCGATGGCCTGTTCTATGTGCTGGGCTCGATTTTCGTCTCCCTGCTGCAACTGATGGTCGTTCCGCTGGTCCTCGTGTCGCTCGTCTGTGGCGTGACTGCGTTGGGAGATCTTCGAGCGCTTGGGCGCGTCGGCGGTAAGACGCTTGGGCTCTATCTCATGACGACAGCCATCGCGATCACGTTTGCGTTGACGGTCACCAACGTTATCTCTCCAGGCGAGGGGTTCGCGATCGCTGGTGAAGATTTCAGCTACGAGACCAGGGAGGCGCCGCCGCTGGCCGAAGTGATCATCAACATGTTTCCGCAGAACCCGATCCGCGCGATGGCCGATAGCCAGATGCTGCAGATTATCTTTTTCGCATTGCTGCTCGGATTTGCCATTACGTCGGCGGGCGAGCGTGGTAAACGTGTCGCTGCATTATTTGCCGATCTGAACGAAGTGATCCTGAAGATGGTGCTGCTCGTGATCAAGGTGGCGCCGATCGGCGTCTTCGCCTTGATTGCGCGAACATTCGCGACCCAGGGGATGGATGTCTTCAGGCCGCTGCTGGGGTACAGCATCGCCGTCGTGGTGGGTCTGTTTCTGCATCTGTTCATTACCTACGGCTTGTTGTTGCGCGCCACAGGGTTGAGCCCGATTCGGTTTCTTACCCAGATGCGGGCTCCCATGTCGTTCGCGTTCAGTACCGCTTCATCCAGCGCGACGATTCCAGTGACCCTAAACACGGTAGAGACGCGCTTAGGCGTGAAAAACTCCATCGCGTCTTTCACAATTCCGCTGGGCGCCACGATCAACATGGACGGGACGGCGATCATGCAAGGCGCGGCGACGGTATTCATTGCCAATGTCTACGGCATCGACCTGGCGCTGGGAGATTATCTCACCGTGATTCTGACGGCGACGCTGGCATCCATCGGTACGGCGGCGGTGCCCAGCGCGGGTCTGATCATGCTGGCAATGGTGCTCGGACAGGTCGGTCTGCCTGTAGAAGGCATTGCGCTGATTATCGGTATCGACCGGCTCCTGGATATGCTCAGAACGGCGATCAATGTGGCCGGTGACGCGGCGGTAACCTGTTTCGTGGCCCGCTCGGAAGGCGCACTGGATCGAGAAGTGTTCTGGGACCCGCAAGGTGTCCTCGATTCCGATGCCCGGAGTGAGCCCCTGACGCCGGGCAGATAGCGGTCAGCTCATGAATCACGATGGCAACATCCTGCTGGTCGGCTGCGGCAATATGGGGCAGGCCCTTGTCAAAGGTTGGTTGGCCGAAGGCGTCGATCCAGGGCAGATTCAAGTTGTGGATCCGAACGCGGAGGCTGCGTCAGCCGCACGCAGTCTCGGCGTCAGTGTGGTAACGAGCTTGTCTGAAGCTCGGATGCCGAAAGATATCGTCATTCTTGCCGTTAAACCGCAGCAGCTCGACAGCGTTTTACTCGCGTATCGTGATATGGCCGCCACGGGTGCCGTTTTCCTATCTATCGTGGCCGGTAAACCAATTGCGTTCTACGAGCGAGCTCTAGGCGGGGGAGCTGCGATCGTCCGCGGAATGCCGAATACACCGGCGGCAATTCGTCAGGGGATGACTGTCCTATCGGCAAATCACGCTGTGACGGCCAGTCAGCGTGACCAGTGTCAGACGCTGATGGCGGCCGTGGGCGATGTCGCATGGCTGGCGGATGAGCGGTTGATGAATGCGGTTACGGCGATCTCCGGGAGTGGACCGGCGTATGTCTTCCTGTTAATCGAGTGCTTGACCGAGGCGGCGGTCCGTGTCGGGCTGGAGAAGGATCTCGCGCGACAGCTTGCGGAGAAGACCGTGGCGGGCGCCGGCGCTTACGCGCTCTCCTCAGAACAAGAGTCGGATGAGCTCCGGCGGCGAGTGACAAGTCCGGGTGGCACGACTGAAGCCGCACTGGAGGTATTGATGGGTCAGGAAGCTCTGCCAGCGCTGCTCGTGCGGGCCGTGGAGGCGGCGACCGAGCGCGGCGGGGAATTAGCGTAAAAAAACCCGGTCTCGCGACCGGGGCCTTAAGGGGGAGGAGTATCCCTACTCCTCGGGGAAACCATGTGTACGGAGATCTTGTTCGCAATCAACGTATTGGTCGTCTCGTCGTATGCGCCGTAGGCCGCAAGCGATCGGGCGCCGTTAAAGCCGTTGAGGCGAAGGGTTAGCTCAACCGTGAAGTCGTCGAAGCTCTTGAAGAGTTCGACATGACCGGGCTCTGATATGCCATAGAGTGCTCGGAGCGAGTCCATCGGTGCGATCAGAGGTGAACTCGGGAGTTCGTAGAGGCTGATCGGCGTGCGACCCAGCTTGATGTGCTGGCGTTCGCCTATCTCCGCATTCTCCAGATCCAGAACCAGGCCGAAATCGCGTTTATGCGTATCAAGAGACGGACATCGACTTGATGAAACGCCGCAGAGAAATGCAGTGGGCGGCGAGAATTACGAATGCGTTGGATGAAAACCGTTTCGAGCTCTTCCGTCAGACGATTCAACCGTTGCAGCCTGGGATGTAAACGGACGCGCATTACGAATTGTTATTGCGCATGAGGGACGAGAAGGGAAAATTGATCTCGCCCGAACTTTTCATCGCCGCGGCAGAGCGTTATGGCATTACCCCGAGTATCGATCGCTGGGTGATAGCCGAGGCATTTCGGTGGTTGGTCTCTGAGCCCGACGAGCGCAAGCGATTGTCCCTGTGTTCTATTAATCTTTCGGGGCAGAGTCTCACGGACGAAAAATTCCTGCCGTTCGTCATCGATCAATTTCAGATGAGTGGCCTTAACGCTAAACAGATCTGCTTCGAGATAACCGAGACTGCTGCGATAGCGAGTTATTCTCAGGCTAATTGCTTCATCCACGCGTTAAAGGAATTAGGCTGCATGTTCGCATTGGACGATTTCGGTACGGGCCTGTTATCGTTCGGTTATCTCAAGCACTTCCCCGTCGATTTCCTGAAGATTGACGGCAGCTTTGTGAAAGAAATTCTGCACGATCCGATCGATCGGGAGATAATCCGCTCTATTAACGAAATTGGGCACCTGACGGGTAAGCGGACGATCGCGGAATTTGCGGAGAACGAAGAGATCATCACGATGCTCCGTGGAATGGGCGTTGACTACGCGCAGGGGTATGGAATAGAGGTGCCGAAACCGTCCCCGTATTCGTAGACCGTCGTCTGATCCCGCTAGAGAAATCGCATCGAGAAATCGATCGCCGTAACGTTCTTCGTCGTCGCTCCGATCGAGATAAAGTCGACGCCGGTATCGGCGATGGCTCGAATGTTTCCGATATCGATCCCACCAGATGCCTCGACGGCTATTCTTCGGCCGTCTAGCGCGTCGCGAATGGCGATTGCAGCGTGCAAAGACTCAATTGAGAAATTGTCCAGTAGGACTCGGTCGATATCTGCCGCGAGCGCCTCGCGAACCTGCACCAGCGTCTCGGCTTCGATCTCGATCAACGCCTCCGGAGCCTGCCGCCTTGCGGAGTGTGCTGCCGGTTCGACGCCGCCTGCCGCAGCGATGTGATTTTCCTTGATCAGAACGGCATCGTAGAGTCCCATCCGGTGATTCTCTCCGCCGCCACAGCGCACAGCATATTTCTGCGCGAGCCGGAGCCCGGGTATCGTTTTTCGGGTATCGAGAAGTTGCGCAGCGGTCCCCGCTATCGCTGCTACGTAGTAGCGCGTGGTCGTGGCAGTGCCGGATAGTGTCTGTAGAAAGTTTAGGGCGGTGCGTTCCCCGGTGAGAATCGGTCGGGCCGGACCGCTAATGCCACAGATAATTTGCTCGGGACCCAAGCTCGCGCCGTCGGGATAGTTCCAGTTGACTATGACGCGTTTGTCGAGTTGACGAAAGACTTCGTCAAACCACGCACGGCCGCACAGAACGGCGTCCATGCCGACGGTGACCTGTGCTTTCGCCGTTGCGTCCTCGGCGATCAGCCCGGCGGTCAGATCACCGCACCCTTGATCCTCTTCCAGAGCCCGGGTAACAGTGTCGCTGATGTCCGGTGGCAGCGACTGTGAGTGCTGAACCATACGCGTTATCGTAGTCCAAATAGAAAAGACCCGGCAAGGGAAGCGCCTTGCCGGGTCTCGAGTAACGACTGCGTAGTTAGATAATGAATCCGCCGTGACCGAAGCCGACCATACTCATTAGCATGGGCAGCGAGAGTAGCGTATTCGTTCGTGACGCGAGAAGCGCGACACGTTTCGCCTTGCCGATCTCCTCAGCCGAGGCATCGACGATGCCGAGAATTTTCTTCTGGTTTGGCCAGATCAGGACCCAGACATTGAACAGCATGATTGTGCCGAGCCAGGCGCCGACGCCGATCGTGAACCCAGCGTCGGTCAGCATGAAGGCATCGCCGAGTATTCCCAGGTGCGCGAGGTAGGCGGCGCCTGAGACCCACGTCACCACAGCGCTCCAGCGGAACCACCATAGAGCACGCGGTGCGACATATTTCGCGATGCCGGCTCCACCCGGTCCGCCCTCATCGGCTACGGCTTCAGCCAAAGCTGGGACCTGCACGAAGTTAAAGTAGTAGAGAAGCCCTATCCAGGTGACACCAGCCAGGACATGAATCCAGACCAGAAACGTGTTGACGTTGAAATTGATGCCCATGGTCGCGAGTCCGAGCAGGACAGCGAGAGCAATGCCACTGATGATCGTGCCATTCACCGAATTCAATGGGTTCATTAGAGTTCCTCCGCGTGGGAATTAGTTTTATCGTTATCCACAGGCCGGCTAGGTGACTTGCCCTGGCCGGGGATATCTAGAAGAATAGGGCAGGCATAGCCATTATTCAATGATTCACGGTTCGTTGCGGCGGATACGCGCGAACGTTCCGCGCGACCGAACTCGATCGAGCCCGGAGGCCGTATCCAAATGGACGTTAATAGGCGAATTCAGAAACAGCTCGAGAGTTCCCCGGTGCTTCTCTATATGAAGGGTACGCCGGATTTTCCCCAGTGCGGTTTCTCTGCTCAGACGGTTGCAGCACTTCGTGCCGTCGGAGCCGAGTTCGCCTTCATTAATATATTCGAGGATCCCGAGGTTCGCGAGGGGCTGAAGGCCTATTCAAACTGGCCGACTTTTCCCCAGCTGTATATCGGAGGTGAATTGATTGGCGGCTGTGACATCGCGCTGGAGTTGTACGAGTCCGGCGAGTTAAAAGAGATCGTCGCAAAGGTTACGCCGGCGGAAACAGCTGCGAACGAATAACTCGGAGCATCGCTAATGCGGGCTAGAGCTTGCGTTCGAAACTTTCTCGAAAACGGTTGACGACTTCGCAGAACAGCTGTGCGGTCCTCTCCGCATCATAGGCTGCGGAATGTGCCTCTTCTTCGTCCCAACTTAGTCCTGCCGCGGCGACGGCGCGCGCCAGAACCGTCTGACCGAGTGCGACGCCGCCCAGCGTCACCGTGTCGAAGCTGGAAAAAGGGTGAAAAGGGTTACGCTTAACCTTGGTTCGCTCGACCGCCGCATTCAGGAACTGCAAGTCGAAAAACGCATTGTGTCCGACGAGAATGGCACGGTTACAAGCCTGTTCTTTGACCTCATGTCTTACCACTTTGAAAACTCGCCGTAGCGCCTCTTCCTCGTCGATTGCAGGTCGCAGCGGATTAAATGGATCGATGCCCGTAACTTCGAGCGACGCGGGCTCAAGACCGGCCCCTGGGAAAGGCTTCACGTGATAGCGGATGGTCTCCCCCAAACTGAGATCGCCGTCGTCGCCGAGATGCAGCAGCACGACCGCAATCTCCAACAGCGCGTCGGTCGCCGGGCTGAAGCCGCCTGTTTCCACGTCCACTACGACGGGAAGGAATCCCCGAAATCGTCCGGCGATCCCCGGCACCGGCTGATCATCTGTCGATTGACTCTGCGGTGCCTGAATCATACGGATAAAGTTCTCGCGAGTTCGATCGGGTCGTTGGCTTGCAAAAGCTCCAACGTTAACTTTACGCCGAATCCGGTGATCTCCGTCGGGATGTGCGCTAGCCCGCCTTTGCTCTGCCCGGCGCTGAGGTCGATATGAATCCACGGAATCGTATCGGGCACAAAACGCGAGAGAAAACGTGCGGCAAGAATGTGATCGCCGGGTCCGGAGACAGAGCACTGCTTGATATCGGCGACATCGCTGCGCAGCGGTTCGTCGAAATCCGGGTCCATCGGGAACGGCCAGACTCGTTCGCCGCTTGCGAGGCCGGCTTGGCTAAGCAGCGGATTGGCGGCGGGCCGATTGCTGAAGACTCCCGAATAACGTTCCGTGAGTGCGGCGACGCAGGTGCCGGTTAGAGTCGCGTAGTCAATCATTAGCCCCGGATGCTCGCGAGCCGCTAGCGCGAGCGTATCGGCCAGTACCATCCGGCCCTCGGCGTCCGTGTGAATTACCTGTATCGTCGTCCCGTTGGAGGCCTGGACAATATCCTGTGATTTGTATGCGCCCGCAGACAGACGGTTCTCCGTCACAGCGAGCCACGCGTCGATGGCGAACGGTACCTCAAGCGTCGCCAGCGCGACGAGACTGCCCAAAGCGACGGCGCTCCCCTGCATGTCCATGTGCATGTCGAGCATGCCTTTAAACGGCTTGAGATTGGTGCCGCCCGTATCGAACAGAATGCCCTTTCCTACCAGGGCCAGAGCGGGGGCTGTGCGGCCTTCAGGGCGATAGCGTAGGTGAATAATGCCCGCATCCCGATTCGAATTGCCCTGTGATACGGCTAAAAATGCTCCGGCACCTAGTTCCTTTAGCTTCGCTTCGTTCAAGAAGCTATAGGCGATACCGTGTTGTTTGGTCAGTTCTTGAACGGCCTGACGGTAGGCGCGCGCATCGAGTTTGTTCGGCGGTAGCGCCGTAAACCACCGCGCGATATTGTTGCCGAGCGCTTGCGCTCGAACGTCGCGTAGATCGAGCCTGCGATCGCAAGCTAGAAGTTTCACGCTGGAAAGCCGTCGCTGCTTAACTCGCCTCGATTTAAAGGAGGGTAGCTCGAAGGCGGCAGCTTCGGCTGCGGCGACGACATTCCGTAAGACGCTTGTGCGCCTGTCTTCGTCGAGGCCGACCGCGAAAATCCCCAGACTCCCAGGATTATCGCGCCGACATTCAGCGACGATTCGTCTCGCCCATGTGAGTTGCTCGAAGGGAGCTGTTCCCGTGACGGCCGCGAGTGTAATGCCGGTGGCCTTCGCATTGCCTAGCCGTGAGCTCACGAACTCGCCGCCGGCGCGGGTAAGCAACCTCTTCAGTTGGACGCCATGCGGAATTTTCTGCAAGACCTTCGCAGACGGTTTCGCCGGTACGACAACCAGGATGTGGTCGAATGATTCGAAAGCCTGCCGCGTGGGGCGTCGTGATGATTGAGCGATTCTGAGCCGACGGAAATCGGGTAGCTTACTCATGGATTGCCTTGACCAGCTATGGGCAAACCCCGATCATATCGCGGCTGGAAACGCGGGCTTGTCGGTACGGCGTAGCGCCGCCGACGATCCTATCAGGAGCACCTGTTGAATTCACCCACCCTTTGTGCGCTCGTGGCTGATGAGCAGAGGCACTGACGTTAATGTCGACCATACGCCCATTGACGACGATGGGAACAGCCAGGGACGATGTGGATCCTGAGGAAACTCGGGACTGGCTCGAATCGATCGACTCGGTATTACGCGCTCACGGAGCGGACCGGGCCCACTATTTATTGGAGTGCATGATCGATCATGCTCGTCGCTCGGGCGCCTACCTGCCTTACAGCCCGAATACGGCCTATCTGAATACTATCCCGGTCGGTCAGCAGCCCGCCTATCCGGGCGATCGGGCGATCGAGCGGCGTATCGAGGCCTACATCCGCTGGAATGCCATAGTCATGGTGGTCCACGCGAACCGGATCAGCTCTGAATACGGCGGACATATCGCCAGTTATGCCTCGTCGGCGACGCTCTACGAGGTCGGGTTCAATCATTTCTGGCGCGCGCCGAGCGCCGAGAACGACGGTGATCTGGTCTTTATTCAAGGTCACTCCTCGCCAGGCATCTACGCCCGCGCGTATCTGGAAGGTCGATTGACCGAAGACAACTTAAACCACTTCCGTCGGGAAGTGTCCGGCGACGGTCTGTCGTCTTATCCGCATCCCCGGCTCATGCCCGAGTTCTGGCAGTTTCCGACCGTCTCGATGGGGCTCGGACCGATGATGGCGATTTACCAGGCGCGCTTTATGCGCTATCTGCAGCATCGGGAGATCCTGCCTGAGCAGGATCGTAAGATCTGGTGCTTTCTCGGCGACGGGGAAATGGACGAGGCGGAGTCCATGGGCGCCATTACGATGCCTGTTCGAGAGAAACTCGATAACTTAATTTTCGTCATCAACTGTAATCTGCAACGCTTGGACGGACCCGTGCGTGGCAACGGCAAGATAATTCAAGAGTTGGAAGCCGCCTTTCAGGGAGCGGGCTGGAATGTGATCAAAGTCGTCTGGGGCTCTCGCTGGGATCCGCTGCTGGCGAAGGACAACAACGGTACTCTGCGCCGGGTAATGGAGGAATGCGTTGACGGTGAGTACCAGAATTTCAAAGCGAAAGACGGCGCCTACACGCGTGAGCATTTCTTCGGCCGGGATCCTGAACTCGCGGCGATGGTTGCGCATATGTCCGACGACGAGATCTGGCATCTGAATCGCGGCGGGCACGACGCGCGTAAGATTCATGCGGCCTACGATCAAGCCGTGAATCATGTCGGGCGGCCCACGGTAATACTGGCGAAGACCGTGAAGGGCTACGGAATGGGGGAGGCCGGCGAAGGCCAGAACATCACGCACCAGAAGAAAAAGCTCGGCGAGGACGATCTGCGTGCATTCCGTGATCGGTTCAATATCCCGATCTCCGATGACGATCTTGCCGAGTTGCCGTACTACAAACCCGGCGAGGACAGCGAGGAACTGCGATATCTGCAGGCTCGACGCCAAGATCTCGGTGGTTTCATCCCGACACGTCGCACGCGATCCAAGTCACTGGTCATACCTGCGCTCGATGCCTTCGATGCCCAACTGCAGGGTACCGGAGAGCGGGAAATCTCTACGACGATGGCCTTGATCAGAATACTGTCAATGCTCGTTCGCGACAAAAATATCGGTTCGCACATTGTGCCGATCGTACCGGACGAAGCGCGGACATTCGGCATGGAGGGCATGTTTAGGCAGATCGGCATCTATTCGTCGGTTGGGCAGCTCTACACGCCACAGGATGCGGATCAGCTACTGTATTACAAGGAAGATCAACAGGGCCAGATACTCGAGGAGGGAATCAACGAGGCCGGTGCCTATTGCTCCTGGCTTGCAGCTGCGACGGCATACTCGAATCACGATGTCCAGATGATTCCGTTCTACATTTTCTACTCGATGTTTGGTTTTCAGCGGATCGGGGACTTCGCTTGGGCCGGCGGCGATCTTCAGGCCAGAGGTTTCTTAATCGGCGGCACGGCCGGGCGGACGACGCTCGCCGGCGAGGGGCTACAACACCAGGATGGCCACAGCCAACTCGTTGCGACGACCATTCCGAACTGTCGTGCCTACGATCCGTGCTTCGCCTACGAGCTGGCCGTCATTATCCAGGACGGGCTGCGGCGAATGTGTGCGGAGCAGGAGAACATCTTCTACTACATTACCTGCATGAACGAGAACTACGTACAGCCGGCAATGCCATCGGGTGTAGAGAACGGGATCCTGCGGGGAATGTACCTGCTTCAGATCGGCGGGCGCGGAACGGTTCGGGCGCAGCTGCTGGGTTCCGGAACGATTCTCCGGGAAGTACTGGCTGCGGCGAAGCTGCTGGAGGAGAAATTTGGCGTGCCGGCGGACGTTTGGAGCGTGACCAGCTTCAGCGAGCTACGTCGCGAAGCGTTGGCGATAGAACGCTGGAATAATCGGCACCCTGCAGACGCGCCGGGGCAGAGCTACGTTTCATCCTGTCTGGGCGACAGAGAGGGCCCATTCGTCGCGGCGACCGATTACATCAAGACGGTGCCCGATCAGATCCGGCAGTGGGTACCGGGACGGTATACGGTACTCGGTACCGACGGCTTCGGGCGCAGCGACAGCCGCGCAGCGTTGCGGGAGTTCTTCGAGGTAGACCGATACTCGATTGCGCTCTCCGCGTTGAAGGCGCTAGCCGATGATGGCGCTCTGGACGCCAATACCGTCGGCCAGGCCATCGAAGAATTCGGAATGGACCCGAATAAGCCCGATCCCGTGACGCTATAGCGCGTCAGGTTAGAAGACTCAGTTAGCTATGGAAGTTCTCGTGCCAGATCTCGGCGAATTTGCCGATGTAGAAATCATCGAGATCTTGAAGAGCGTCGGCGATACGGTCCAGTCGGAAGACCCGCTAATCGTACTCGAGACGGACAAAGCCACCGTGGAAGTGCCTTCCACGGACGCCGGCGTAATCAGAGAATGGCGAGTCACCGTGGGCGATCGAGTGTCGAGCGGCGATACGATTCTGCTACTAGATGCTGAACCTCGGGTCGTCTCGGACACCACCGCGAACGAAACTGCGAACGAAACCGCGATCGAGCAGGAATCGAGCCCGCCGGCCGCAGAATCTGCGCCGGACAAGCCACAGGAGGCGGCCCGGCGAGAGCCGCCTGCCGCGTCACAACCAACGCCAATCATGTCATCGACGCAGCTCCAGGCGATCGACGAGTGGGGATTCGCGCAGGCCCACGCGAGCCCCTCGGTGCGCAAGC
>Ga0310122_10000715_pt1 | contig 20897 bp, 18 predicted proteins | sample CB6_Bottom_1051__FD_203503 | JGI IMG/M metagenome (GOLD analysis project Ga0310122, IMG submission 203503) | Marine microbial communities from Western Arctic Ocean, Canada - CB6_Bottom_1051 | ecosystem: Environmental > Aquatic > Marine > Oceanic | place: Canada: Western Arctic Ocean | collected...
TTTTTATGATTGTAGGCAATGCATCCATCAACATCTAAAATTATTCCTTTAATTTTAGAATCTTTGATTTTTTCCAAGCTTAAATCTGTAAATTTATCAAATACCGCTAAAGTTTTGGTATTTTTAGGAATTAAGAGTTGGAAAAGCTGAATAAATTTTCGAATGGTTACCCCTTCTCTACTTTGATCTTCTTCATGCATGTTTTGATTTTAGCAATAATTTAAATTTTTTTCATTTCTAAATGATATAGATGCTTTATGAAAATTTTAGATTTTATATTTCCTAAGTTTTGTTATGGATGCAGAAAAATTGGTGAATACCTTTGCAGTAACTGCTTAAAAGACATTTCTATTTTGAAATTTCAAAAATGTCCAAAGTGTATGCGAAGATCTTCAGATGGTAAATTTTGTAAATTTAAATGCAAAAGAGCTTATTATTTTGAGCAATTAATTGTTTGCAGTGATTATCAAAAGAATCCTATTCTAAATAAAATTATTCATGACTTCAAATATCGTTATTGTAAGGATTTAAAAGATTTACTTGGAAGTATTTTAGATCAACAATTAGAAAACTTTGACTTGAAAGATTACTATCTAGTGCCTGTCCCCATGCATAAATCAAATTTAAAAGAACGAGGTTTTAACCAAAGCCTTTTACTTGCAGAATATTTAAAGGATTTTAGGCTTTTGGATTGTTTAAAAAAAACTAAATTAACTCAGAATCAATCAAAACTAAATAAAAAGAACCGATCAATTAATTTAAATGGCTCATTTTCGTTGAAAGAAAAACATAAAACGGAGATTAAGAACAAAAAAATTGTTCTACTTGATGATGTAGCAACAACATTAAGTACTTTAAATGAATGTACTAAAGTTTTGAAAAATGCAGGAGCAAGAACTGTAACTGGACTTGTGCTGGCCCGGGCTTAGCAGTTTTGCTAAGATATGAATCATGAAAATAGGTATTGATGCATCTAGGTATAAATCGGAGCAAGCAACAGGGGTTGAGTGGTATAGCTGGCATATAATTCATGCCCTACTTAAAGAGTTGAAAGGTTCTGATGACAAAATAATTTTATACTCTCGTAACTTTATCGATCTTGATGATGTAACAGTTAAAGTTCTTGAAGCTAAACGCTTATGGACTCTTCGGGCACTTAGTAAAGAAATGGATAAAAATCCACCTGATCTTCTTTTTGTACCTTCTCATACTTTGCCTTTAAAACTACCAAAGAGATCTGTGATTATGATTCATGATGTAGCTTTTAAATATTTGAGAAAGTCTTATTCCTTTGTTCAATATCACTATTTAAATTGGAGTACTAAATATGCTGTGAAACATGCCACAAAAATTTTGGTTCCAAGTATGGCAACTAAAGAAGATTTGATAAATCTTTTTAACTGTCCAGCAGAGAAGATTGAAGTAATTTATCATGGTTTCTCAGCTCCAAATTCTGAACCTAATAACGACTTTGATTTAGAAATTTTTAAATATTTTGATATTGATGAGAAGAGTAAATATCTTCTTTTTGTAGGAAGACTTGAGACAAAAAAGAATCTTTCAAATTTGGTTTTGGCTTTTTCAAAATTTCTAAAAGAAAACCCTGGATTTAAACTTATTCTTGCTGGAAAAAGAGGTGTTGGCTTTAACAAATTTTTAAAAACAGTTGTAAAAGAAGGCCTAGAGAAAGATGTAATTATGCCTGGTTATATTACTGAGCAAGAGAAAGCTGCCCTATTTAGAAATTGCCAAGGATTTGTTTTTCCATCTCTTTATGAAGGCTTTGGCTTGCCAATTTTAGAAGCTTTTTCATACAAAAAACCGATACTTTGTTCAAATTGCTCGTCATTACCGGAAGTTGCTGGAGAAGCAGCAATTTACTGCGACCCTTATGATGTAGATTCAATAGAAAAAGGCCTTGAAGTTCTGGCAAAGAATGATGAATATATAGAAGATTTAGTAAAAAAAGGCAGTGAAAGACTAAAAGAATTTTCTTGGGAAAAAGCTGCTAAAGAAACATTAAAAGTTTTACATGGATAATAAAAAAATAGCTGAGGTTTTTGAAGAAATAGCTAACATATTTGAAATATCTGATGAAAATTTCTTTAAAGTTAATGCTTACAAGAAAGCTTCTTTAATAGTGATGAATTTGGCTCAGGACTTAAGACAAATGGTTGAAGAGACACCTCAAGATATTGATAAAATTCCTGGTATTGGAAAAGCATTGAAAGATAAAATTATTGAACTTGTAGAAACTGGCAAATGCCGTGAACATGAAAGAATCAAACAAGGCTTTCCAAAAGGTTTACTTGAAATGTTGAAATTGCGAGGGCTTGGTCCTAAGAAAATTAAACTTTTTTATTTAAATTTAGGCATTAAAACAATGCCTCAACTAAAAAAGGCGGCTGAAGAACATAAACTTTCAGAGCTACCTGGTATGGGTGAAAAAAGTGAGGCTGATATCTTAAAATCTATGAAAGAGTTCTCAATGTTCTCTACCGATCGACATCTTGTAAATGAAGCTTTGCAAGAAGCGCAGCGCTATATTGAATATATGAATTCCTGCAAAGAAATTCAGAAAATTCAGTATGCTGGAAGTCTGCGAAGAGGAAAAGAAACAATTGGTGATATTGATATTTTAGTTACAGCAAAGGATCATTCAAAAGTAATGGAGCATTTCGTGAAATATGAAGAGGTTTTAAATGTAATTGCTGAAGGTGACACTAAATCCAGTGTAATTCTACAAAGTGGAATTCAGGTTGATCTGAGAGTTGTTGCTGCAGAAAGTTTTGGTGCTGCCCTTCATTACTTCACTGGAAGCAGAGAACATAATATTAAAATTAGAGATTTGGCTAAAAGAAAAGGAATGAAAATAAGTGAATATGGAGTTTTTAAGGGAGAGAAAAGGATTGGAGGGAAAACTGAAGAAGAAATATTTAAAGCTGTTGGCCTGCCATATATGCCTCCTGAGATAAGGAAAAATGATGGTGAATTTGAGTATCTTCTGAAACATAAAAAATTACCTAAATTAATTGAACTGAGCGATATAAAAGGTGATTTTCATTGTCACAGTAATTATAGTGATGGGAAAAATACTATCGAAGAAATGGCCAAGACTTGTATTGAAAGAGGCTATGAATATTTTGCGATGAGTGATCATTCTTCGGTGATGGGAGTAACTGGTGGAATGGGAACGAGTGATATAAAAAAACAATGGAAAGAGATTGATAAATTAAACAAAAAATTTAAAGGTAAAATTAAAATTTTAAAAAGTTGTGAAGTAGATATCTTAAAAGATGGTTCTTTGGATTTTTCAGACGAAGTTTTAAAAGAGTTGGATCTTTGTGTAATTAGTGCTCATATGCATCAAAATCTTCCAGCTGAAGATCAGACTAAAAGAATTATTGCTGCAATTGAAAATCCTTACTCAAAAATCTTAGGTCACCCTACTGGCCGTTTATTAAATAAAAGAAAAGAAATGGAATTTGACATGAAAAAAGTTATTGCTGCTTGCGTGGAAAATGATATTTATTTAGAAATTAATTCCAGTCCGATGAGATTAGATTTAACAGACAAATATGTCCGAATTGCCAAGGAGAAAGGGGCCAAATTCTCTATAAACACAGATTCCCATAGCATAGATCATCTTGAATTTATGAAGTTTGGAGTTGCCATGGCAAGGCGAGGATGGCTTGAAAAAAAGGATGTTTTGAATTGTAAAAACCTTAAGGGTATTTGACAGTCCACTTCTAATAAGTATAATGATTTTAAATATTAATTTTTAATAAATTCCTATGAAAAAATTATTCACAGCTTTGATGCTTACTAGCCTATTCTTAGTAGGATGTGGAGGAGAAGCACCTGAGAAAGAACGTTTTATTGATGCTAATGCTGAGTTGGCATGTATGCTTTTAGAAGCAGGTGATGATTTATCTAGTGTAGAAAAAAATGCAAAAGATATATTTAGAAAACATGGTTTTGATGTAGATGATGAAACTCCTGTAAATCCTGGTTGTGATCCAAACATAACAGACCTAGAAGATGAGAACCGTTGTATGACTAAGATGGAACAAATTGCTGAAAAATATATACAAGATGAAGATGTTCAAGCAGCTATTATAGAAGCACTTGAAGGATGTCCTGGTGATATAGGCGATATAATTGGTGACTTTGATGCACCAGCTGATCCTGTAACTGAATAATAACTTGTTTTGATTCAGAAAATTCATTAGATTAAGAGGGCAATATATTTGCCCTCTTTTTATATGAAAGTTGCTTTAGTCCATGATTTTCTTCTCAAATTAGGTGGAGCTGAAAGAGTTCTGAAAGTTTTATCAGACCTATATCCCAAAGCTCCTATTTTCACACTGCTTTATGATGAAAAAAAAGTAGGGGATGTATTTCCTGCTGAAAGAATTAGAACTTCTTTTCTTCAAAAGTATCCTTACTTTATCAGGAAAAAACACAGGCTTTTGACTTACAAAATGCCAAGAGCTATTGAAGAAATGAACCTGGATGATTTTGATTTAGTTATTAGTTCTAGTTCTGCATTTAGCCATGGTTTAGTTACTTCTCTTGAAACTAAACACATTTGTTATTGTCACTCCCCTATGCGTTATGCTTGGGATTGGTCTAATGAATATAAAAAAGAAAACAATTTGAAGGGTTTTAAAGGTTTGGCATATGCCCATTTAATTAAATATCTAAGACAATGGGATAAAATTGCTGCAGATAGACCAACAAAATACATTGCTAATTCATTAAATGTTCAAAATAGAATAAGGAAATATTATAGTATGGATAGTGAAATAATTTATCCTCCAGTTGATACAGATCGATTTAGAGCAAAAGGAAAAAATTCAGATTACTTTTTAATTGTTTCAACTCTCACTTCATACAAAAAAATTGATTTAGCTGTACAACTATTTAATAAAGTTGGACGAAGACTTGTTATTATTGGAGATGGCACACAAAAAAAATATCTTGAGAATATTGCTGCTGACAATATAGATTTTCTAGGATTTAAAGATGACAATACTGTTAAAGAATATATGGAGAATTGTCGTGCATTAATTTTTCCTGGAGAAGAAGATTTCGGTATTACCCCCGTTGAAGCAATGGCTTGTGGAAAACCTGTCTTGGCCTATGGCAAAGGTGGGTGTACAGAAACTATTATTTCAGGGAAAACTGGTGAATTTTTCTTTGAGCCAACCGTTGAATCAATGGAAGATGGTCTAGCTAGATTAATGTATAATGAAATATATTATAGACCAATGACCATTCGTAAACATGCCAAACAGTTTGATAAAGAGAGATTTGAAAAAGAAATCAAAAGCTTTGTAAGAAAAATTTAATTTTTTCTCGCGGTCTTTTTGTTGATGTGATAATATTCATTTCTAATAAAAAATATTATGTCTGACATTTCCTTGTATCGAAAATATAGACCTCATAATTTTGATAATTTAGTAGGACAAGACCATGTGAAAAACACTTTGATCAATGCTATAAAAAGCGATTCTATTGCCCATGCCTATCTTTTTACTGGTCCTAGAGGTACAGGAAAAACTTCAACTGCACGTTTAATTGCTAAAGCATTAATTTGTAATAATTTAAAAGATGATTATGAGCCTTGTGACGAATGTGAATTCTGTAAAGACATATCTAGTGGTAGATTAATAGACTTGATTGAAATAGATGCAGCATCAAACCGTGGTATTGATGAAGTAAGAGATTTAAAAGAAAAAATTAAATTTGCTCCAAGCCGTGCAAAATATAAAGTTTATATAATTGATGAAGTGCATATGATGACTAAAGAAGCCTTTAATGCACTATTAAAAACATTGGAAGAACCTCCAGCTCATGCCTATTTTATTTTGGCTACTACAGAAATACATAAAATACCCGATACCATTATTTCTAGATGTCAGCGTTTTGATTTCAAGAGAATTAGTGAAAAATGCTTAATGACACGTCTAAGTTATATTGCTCAAAAAGAAAATGTAGAAGCAGATGCTGAAGCTTTAGCAATTATTAGTCATTATGTGAATGGTGGTCTTAGAGATGCTATTGGTATATTTGAACAATTAACAAGCGACAAAAAATTAACTCATGAACATGTTAAAGAAATTTTAGCTGTAACTGACAACAGCTTATTAGAAAATCTGCTTGATTCTTTATCTAAAAATGAAACCAGTAAAGCCCTGAAAATTGTTAATGATGTTTATGGTCAAGGAAGTGATTTGAAACAGTTTACTAATGAAATTATTGAATTGCTGCGAAAAAAAATGTTAGCAAATATTTCTTCTAACAAAATTGAGGCTGATAAATTTTTAAATATAATTGAAATCTTTCAAGAAGCTCAACAAAATTTAGAATCAAGTATTCCACAATTAGCCTTAGAAATTGCAATTATAAAAATTTCTGGACCAGTTGAAATTGTTAAAAAAGAACAAATAACTGAAGAAAAAATAGAAAAAGTTGTTGTTAAAGAGAATAAAAATCGTGAACATAAAAATATTGAAGAACAATCTTCTGATCTTAGTTTAGAGCTTATTCAAGAGAATTGGCCAAGAATTACTGAAAGAATAAAAACTCCATCTTTAAGAATTTCTTTAAAAAGTGCTTTACCTGTAAAATTAAAAGATCATGATTTGATTTTAGAATTATCAACAAAATTTCATAAAGATAAAATCATGGAATCTGAAAACAGAATAGAATTAGAGAAAACTATCAAAGATGTTTTGAAATTCTCTTTAAAAATAATAACTGAATTAAAATCTTTAGAAATAAAACCAGTAGTAAAAGAACCTCACGCAACTCCTTCTATAACTGAACCTTCTGAAAGCCATATTGACGAAGCTTTAGAAATTTTTGGGGGTGAGCTTGTTGAGGAATAAATTGGAATATCAATTGTCTAAGCTTCTATAAGCTTTTTAAAACTTTCTTCATTTAGGATTTTAACGTCTAATTTTTCTGCTTTTTTTAGTTTGGAACCTGGAGAATCACCTACAATTATATAATCTGTATCATTAGTGACTGTAGAATGTATTTTTCCACCATTTTCTTTAATTAAAGTTTTGGCTTGATCTCTAGTTAAGCTGTTTAGAGATCCTGTAAAAACAAAACTATTATTCAACAATTTACCACTAGATTTAAAGCTTTCTACATTTAATATTACTCCAACCTGATATAGTTTTTCTAAATATTCTATGTTTTTCTTATTGTTAAACCATTCATGAATACTTTCTGCCATTCGATCTCCTACTCCATCTATATTTTTAATTTGCTCTAGACCAAGAGAATTTAAAGTTTCTATTAAATCTAAAATGCTGAACTTTTCTTTTTTTGTTGAAGAATCGTTAAAAAGAGACTGTTGTACTTTATTATCAATTTTTTTGAGTGTTTTTTTAGATTTTTTTTGATGTTGTAAGATAAATTTTGAAAGATCAAAACTGCTTTGTTCTCCAATAAATCTTATTCCTAAGGCAAAAAGAAATCTATCTAAACTAATATTTTTTGAATCATTAATGCTTTGTATCAAATTATTAGCTCTTTTTTCTTGAAATAAATCTAAACTAAGAAAATCTTCTTTTTTAATTAAGAATATGTCAGATGGATTCTTGATTAAACCTGCTTCCATCAATAGAACTACTACTTTGTCTCCTAAACCATCAATATTAAACCCTTTTTTGGAAACAAAATGTGATATAGATTCTTTTTCAATTGCATAACAATTAGAATTGGTGCAGTAATGAGCTGCTTGTCCTTCTTTTCGCATTACAGCTGAATTACAAACTGGACATTTGCTTGGAAATTTAAGTTTTTTTTCTTTACCAGTCCTTAAATCTTTTAAAACTTCTACAACTTCTGGAATTATATCACCTGCCTTTTGAATAATAACTGTATCTCCTATTCTGACATCTTTTTTATTAATTTCATCTTCATTATGAAGTGTTGCTCTAGAAACTGTACTTCCTGCAACTAAAGTTGGTGTCATGATGGCAACAGGTGTAATTGCTCCTGTGCGGCCAACCTGAAATATTACATCTTTAATTTGGCTAGAAACTTGTTCTGCAGGAAATTTAAAAGCAACTGCATATCTGGGAGCTTTCGCTGTATAGCCCATTTTCTTCTGCTTAGATAAGTCATTTACTTTAATAACAATTCCGTCAATCTCATAAGGAAGATCATGCCTTTTATCCACCCATTGAACACAAAATTTGATCACCTCGTCTATATTTTTTAATTTTTTATATTTTTTGCAAACTTTGAGCCCTAAATTATTGAGGCTTTTAAGAACATCTTCCTGAGTTTTAATTGTTTCATGAATGCTGTTTTTATCAATGTGATAGCAAAACATATCTAATTCTCTATCAGCTGCAACCTGTGGATCAAGCTGTCTTACTGTTCCTGCTGCTGCATTTCTAGGGTTTGCAAAATCTTTTTCTTGGCTTTTATTTAATTTTTCAAAACTTTTTTGAGGAAGGAATACTTCTCCTGATACTTCTAAATCAATGTCATCATTTAATCTAAGTGGTACTGAACCAATTGTTTTTACTGTGTGAGTTACATCTTCACCAATAACCCCATTTCCTCTAGTTAATGCTCTTTTAAAAAATCCTTTCTCATACTGAACAGTAATATTTAAGCCATCTATTTTAAGTTCAGCTATAAATTCTATTTCCCCAGCTACAAGTTTAGTAATACGTTTATACCATTCTTTAATTTCTTCTTCACTAAAAACGTCTGCTAAGCTTTTTTTAGCAGTTGTGTGTTTATGTTTCTTAAATCTTCCCGAAACTGCACTACCAACCCTCTGAGTTGGCGAATCTGGAGTGATAAACTTAGGAAATTTTGTTTCTAAATTAATTAATTCACGTTTTAAAGAGTCTCTTACAGACTCTTTTACTTCTGATTTATCTAAAACAAAATACTTATAATTCAAATCTTTAATTTTTTCCTTTAATTTTTCGATTCTGATTTTTGCATCTTCTTCTTTCATTGATTGATATAAATGTTAAAATTTGATATAATTATATGATTAATTTAATAAATATGACTGACGAAAACCAACAAAAAGCAATTTTTAAAGACGAGGCCACTCAGCGCAGTCTTAATACTCCTCTACAGGATAGTACGGGAAGCCTTGATGGTAAAGACCAAGAATTTTTAAATTTAGTCATCAGCTTGATAGATGATAAAAAAATTGACCTTTATCAACCTTCAACACTGATTAACAGTGAAATTTACGATAAATTAGACGATCTAGCAAAAGGCGAGGTTGATTTAGAATCCATAAATATGCTTGCTGGAATAAGAGAAATGAAAGGACTATATGACAATGAATTTCAAGATACATATCAAATGGCGAATTTAGTACATAGGTTAAGACTTACAAAAGAAAGATTGGAAGAAACTGCTGGTGATGTATTTATAATTTAATAATTGATTATGGCAGTACCAGGTGATGAAAAAACAAAAAAAACAAAAAAAACTCTAGAAGGTGTGAAAGTTAAAGCAGAAACTACTACTCCAGCATCAGAAGATCTGGCCAAGAAACCTGATGATGAATTACAAGGTTTATCTAGTAAATTAGGTGTAGATCTATTAAAAGAAAAGGATATAGATAAAATTTTGAAGCTATTTCAATCTGGAGAATTAAAGCTGGATACACTGTTGAAAGACTCTTTTAAGTATATTAAAAAAATTGATTTTAAAAGTTTAAATATTAATTCTGAAGCTACGAATTTTAATGATGCTTTTAATTATTTCTTTGAAAAATTTACTGGCAAAAATGTTCTTGAGAAGATGGCATTTTTATATGCAACACAATATTTAATGAAGGAAATGAAAGATTTTCCAAGTGACAAATCTAGTGTGAAGTCTTATGAATTTAAATTAAAAGGAGGTAAATTTGAAATAGTTATCAATAAAAAAGATGGAGATTCTACTAAATTATTAGATCAAGAATTTAATAAAGAAACTTTAGGTAAAATTGATAATGACGTAACTTTTTTAAAAGCAAATGGATCTAAATTACCAATTGCTGATGTATTAAAACCCCATTTTCAAGATAATAAGACTAAAAAATCTACTGAAAAACCTAAGGAAACTGATAAGACTGAAAAAGATGAAAAAATCCCAGACAACAAGCATGGCCAAATGTATTTGAGTCTAAAAAAACAAATGGAAGAAAATCCACAACTAAAAAGAAATGCTTTTGCAAAATTAGCCTTAGTATTATTCAAATTATTATCCTATGTTACTTCTTGGAAGGATGGTATGAAGCCAGGAATATTTAAAACAAAGCTGAAAGAAGAACATGCAAACAAAAATGATGCTGGAAAATTAAAAAACTTTTTATCATCAGAAAATATTAGTCCTGGACCTCTTGAAGATTTAAAAAAATTGAATCAAGAAAGAGCTTCAACTAAGTATGTTGCTTCTAAAATTATGAAACTTGGTGAAATTCGAGATCCAGTTGTCTTAGCTTCTAAATTGCTTCACTCTTCATATGAAGTTAAAGGAGAGAAAGACTCTTGTTATACACAAACTGATTTAGATAGTTTAGAAGAAGATGGACTTAAATTTGGAACTGTTTTGATTTTAGCTCCTATAATTCCTAGTTTTTATAAAAAAACTGCCCATACAGTGGCTTATGTAGCTAAAGATAAATCAATCAGATACTACAGTGTTAAAGATAATAAAGAAGTGACTATTACAGGAGGATTAAAAGAAATGGCAACAAAGTTTAGAGTAGCAGATGCTTATGTACCAAATCCTAATTTTTTAAATAATTTAGGTCAAGTTCAAGCTACAGTGTCTGCCACTACTAATGAAAAACCAGCTACTAAAACTGGAAATGATAAGAAAGCTGCTGAAAAACCAAAAGATAAAGTTCCAACAGGTAAAGAAAGAAAGGCAAAGATGTCTGCTTATGGAATTGAATCAAATAAAGGAATTAAGGTTGATAGCGAATTAAGTTTTGCAGATGCTGTAACAAAAAATTTACCAAAGGTTAATGGCAAAGAATGCCCTCCTGAAACATTAGAAAACTTAACTTTACTTGAAGTTTATTATTATTCTTTTGATAAAAAAATCCATAAAGGACAAATTGTCATACATAAAAAATTGGCTAGTGATATTGAAGAAGTTTTTGCTTTAGCCTATAAAAAGAAATTTCCTATGGCTTCAGTTATTCCAATCTCACAATTTGATTGGAAAGATGAAAAATCTATGCAAAAAAATAACACTTCTTGTTTTTGTTATAGAAATATAGGAGGAACAAAAAAACTTTCTAATCATGCTAAAGGTTTTGCTATAGATATAAATCCAAAGCTAAATCCACATGTAAAAAAAGATGGAAGTAAATCTCCATCTGGTAGTGAATATGACCCAAAAAAAGAAGGAACTTTAACTGCTGATCATTTTATAGTAAAAAAATTCAAAGAATTAGGATGGAAATGGGGTGAAGAATTTGATAACCCAGATTATCAACATTTTGAAAAGAAAATAGTTTAAGCATATAGCTTGTATTTATTAAAATTTTAATTACAATTAAGTAAATGCCCGACGCAAATCAAACAAATCAAGGAGTAGCAAATGCCCAGCAAAGTGCTGCTAATAGCACTGGTGCTACTATTGTTGCAGATACTGGTTCTGGGGCTACAAGTGATGATAATACTATTGTTGATCCTAAAAAATCTCCAGAACAATATATTAAAGATATTGAGAATCAATATATAGTTCCAAGTTTGGTCAGAAATAAATTCCCTGATCTTGTGAAACTTATTTATGAAACAGAATCAATGAATACGGAAGAAAGAGAATATTGGCTTCAGATTATGCCTATTATGAGTGAAGACCAAATCAAAAAATTTAGAGATATTTTAGTGAATGAAAAAGACCAATTAGCAAGATTAGATCGTGAATATAACAACGAAATGTCTAGAATAAATACTGGCAGTTCTAAACCAATTGATGAAGCAAAACTGAAAGCAAAAATGGAAACAATCAAAAAAGCTGAAGAAGAAAGTCAAGTTGAGGAAGAAGGTGAAGAAGAAAAACTATTGGATGAATTAGAAAATCTTTAAGTTCTTTTTATTTTTTTCACTTCTCCTTCAAGTGATTTTCCATTAATTGCAATAGGTTCAGCTGAGATTATGAGCCTTTTTAAGTTTGTACCAACTGGCGTACAGGTAATTAATGTTAATTTTTCATCTACTGTTTGTTTTAATACTTCAATATCTGAAGGAAGAACAATATCTATATCCTTAACTTCATAGGTAAATTTATCTTGATCATAATAAACAACTATTCTATCTCCTACGACTAAATAATGTAATAGGGCAAAAACATCTTTGAATCTTCCAGGATCCCAAGGAAAATATGAACTATGTCCAGTAATTACTGTATTGCCAGTTTTTCCCGGCAAACTAGTGCCAGGATAATGTACAACTCCATTTTTTAAAGCTTCTTGCATGTCATTTTCCAAAGCTTTCCAATCTCTATTAATTAAATTTTCACTACTAACCCTAACAATTGGAATATTCTGATTTATTCTAGGAATTATAATTCTATTGTCAGAAGGTGCTAATTCTAATTCTAATTCTGGAATTTTTAAGGTCTTTTCAGATGATTTTGTTTCAAGTTCAAGTACTTCTTGAGTATAAACCAAAACCTCAGTACTTTCTTCCTCATCTATATCAAGCTCTACTATCTCTGTTAAAGGACTAACTTCTTCAGTACCTGTTAAATTTTTCCATTTGCTCTCAAAAATCTTTATATATGCAGAATAGTTAAGTAAGAAAAATCCAATAACTAAAATAACAACACTTGCAACAATTTGTCTGAATGCATCTTTAAAAATATCTTTTATACTTCTTTTTTCTTTAGTTTCTTTTGTTTTTGTAGTTTTGGTCTTTTTTTCTATTTTTTTGGGCTGGTCTTCTTGATGTTCATCAATATGAATTCTGAAGTATTTATCCTGATTTTCATTCTTTTGATCTGTCATAAATATATTTATAATCTTTTAATTATATCTTTTTTTGCCTAATTTATCAATTAATTAGCACCTAAATTTGATTTATATGTCAATTTATGGGATACTATTCTGCAATATATGTTTTTGATATGCCAGGATTAAGTTATAAAAAATTTTTTGATATTGAAAAAATCTTTAAGCAAATTAGAGAATATTTGCCAAAGGCAGAGAGAGATAATTTTTTTAAAGCTTTTGAATTTGCTGAAGAGGCACACAGAGGACAGATGCGGAAGGACAATGTAACCCCATATATTGTTCATCCGGTAGAAGTAGTTCAAATCTTAATAGAACTAAATGCGGATGAAGAAACTTTGATTAGTGCTCTACTGCATGATGTCCCAGAAGATACCGAAAGAGAGATCAATGATGTAAAAAAGCTATTTGGAGAGAAAATAGCTTTTTTAGTTGATGGAATTACAAAATTATCTAAAGTGCAATATAAACATAATATGCCCGAAAGGCAGATTGAATCACTGAAAAAGCTACTTTTACATAGCGCTGAAGATTTACGAGTTATTATTATTAAATTGGCAGATAGGCTTCATAATATGAGCACTCTTCAAAACATTAAAGAAGATGCAAAAAGAATTAGAATTGCCACTGAAACACTTGAAATTTATGTACCTATTGCAAATTTACTTGGAATAAGATTTCTTAAAAATCATTTAGAAGATTTATGTTTTAAATTTCTTTTTCCTACAGAATATACAAAATTATCTGAGAAATTAAAAAGTTTAAGAGAACAGAAAGAAAATGATACTGAAATGACTATCAATGCAATAAAAAAAATCTGTAAAGAAAATTATTTAGAAGTTGAAGTCTCTAATAAACATGAGAATCTTTATAGTATTTATAAAAAACTTTGTTCTTTAGGTAAAAGCTTGGATGATGTTGAAGAGAGAATTGGCATCATAATTGTTACTAATGATATTGATAAATGTTATAGAATACTAGGAGTTGTTCATAATAATTTTGTCCCAAAAAGTGATAAATTTAAGGATTATATTGCCAATCCAAAATATAACGGGTATCAAAGCCTTCATACTCAAGTTTTTGGTGTTAAAGGATTAATTACTGAAATTCAAATAAGAACTAAAGATATGAATCTGGAGGCTGAATATGGTATTGCTGTTAATTTCATAAAAAAAGATGAAATTAACGGAAAAACTGACACTTTAAAAAAATCTGCTTGGGTGAAAGAAGTTTTAGAAATAGAAAAAACCTCTGATGATTTTATAACAAATCTTAAATCTGATATTTTCCAAGAAAGAATTTTTGTTTTTACTCCAAAAGGTATTGTTATTGACCTTCCAAAAGGAGCTACAGTGATTGATTTTGCTTTTGCAATTCATTCTGAAATTGGGAAACATGCCATCAAAGCTGATCTTAACGGGGCAATAAAACCAATTAATACTCCTCTTTATAATCATGATGTTGTAAATGTAATCACTTCGAATAATGTTCATCCTGAACTTTCTTGGTTATCCTTTGCAAGGACCAATCTTGCACGAAAAAATATCACAAATTATTTTAAAAAAATTAGCAAAGATAAGAAAATTAAAGAAGGACATAAAATACTTCAAAAAGAGTTTGATATTTCTAGTTTAGGTCTTTGTAAGAATATGAATTTCAAGAAGCTTAATATTGCTATTCAAGAAAATTTGAATCGAAGTTTTAATAGTTTTCAAGATTTACTGATCGCAATTGGAAGTGGTGATTTGAGAGCTAGATCTATAGTTAAAAGTATAATAAATAAATATGAACATTCTAAGAAGTTCGCCCAAGAATCTCCTGAAAATCAAAAGGGAATAAAAATTTATATCAAAATAGTATCTAAAAATAGATTTGGGCTACTTAGAGATATTTCCGAAATTCTCTATAAATATGCACTAGATATGTATTCACTGAAAGGTTGGGCATCAAAAGAAGATAAGGATGCCTTTTTTACTGCTCAAATATTATTAAAAGATCTTGATACTGTAAGTAGCGTCTTTGATGAATTAGAGCAAATTGATGATGTTGTTGCTGTATATCGAGTATCATTAAAAGGGCTGTGGTCAATTTATGCTGGAGCTTCATTAATAATTTTCATATGGATATTCCATCCATTTGTATTTAGCTTATTACAAAGTTTAGACTTACAAAGTCAATATCCTTCTATGCCTCAATTAATTTTATATGGAACTCTAATTTTATTAGTATCTATGGGGCTTTATTTGAATAAGTTAATAAAAAAATATTTCCCATTTGTTAGAAATAAAAGAATGTTATGGACAATAGCATTTACCATTCCTGTTTTAGCAATTATAACTTTGGCAATTGAAGTAATTTATTTCAACTTAGACTTAAGTTTTAATATTATTTTTATAGAAATGATCCTGATATATTCTTATTTATTTATTAGTTATAAGAATTTTAAGAAGCAGATGCTAGAATCCTAGACATTAAATTTAAAATGCATAACGTCACCATCTTTCACTAAGTAATCTTTTCCTTCCATTCTAATTAGCCCTTGTTCTTTAGCTTTTTGTTCACCACCATGTTTGATGAAATCATCAGCATGTACAACTTCTGCTTTAATGAAGCCTTTTTCAAAATCTGTATGAATTTTCCCTGCTGCTTGAGGAGCAAAGGCATCTCTATGAACTGTCCAAGCTCTTGTTTCTTTTTCTCCTGAAGTAAAAAATGTAATTAATCCTAAAGTATCATAAGCAGATCTAATTAAATTATTTAATCCAGAATCATCCACACCTAATTCTTTTAAATATTCCTTTATTTCTTCTGGATTTAATTCTGCTAGTTGCTCCTCTAAGTGAGCACAAATTGGAATAATTTTATTTGGATTTTCAACCCCTAAAATATCAGCATATTTAGACTTATCTACAGCCATTAACTGATCTTCTGGAACATTAATAACATATAAATGGGGCTTATTAGTTAAAAGATGTAAATCTCTTAGCATTTGATGTTCTTCATCTACTAGCTCTATATTACTAGTCAGTTTGCCTTCTTCAAGATGGCTTTTAACTCTTTGTAAAAGTTCGGCATATATTTTCTTTGCTTTCTCTCCACTTTTTGATTCTGAAAGAGCTTTTTCAAGCCTTTTTTCTAAAGTTTGAAGATCACTTAAAATAAGTTCAGATTCTATGATTTCTTTATCCATTTTAGGATCAATCTTACCATGTACATGGATAATATTTGGATCATCAAAAACTCTAATTACATGCCCTACTGCATCTACTTCTCGAATATGTGATAGAAATTTGTTTCCAAGCCCTTCACCTAAACTAGCTCCTTTAACAAGTCCTGCAATATCAACAAATTCTATTACTGTTGGAATTACTTTTTCAGAACTAGAGATCTGTCCCAAACTAACTAATCTTTCATCTGGAATCTCAACAATCCCAATATTTGGATCAATTGTACAAAATGGATAGTTTTGGGCATCAGCACTTTTTGTTTTAGTTAAGGCATTAAATAATGTTGATTTTCCAACATTTGGAAGCCCTACTATTCCTATTTTAAGTGACATTTTTTAAGTTCTTTTAAAGTAATTTGACCACTAGCTGTTTTGCTTTTTTGATCTAGTGGAGCATACATTAAATAATTACCTAATAAATGTCCAGCTACTCTGGTGAATTTGCCTTCTTCTCCCATAGCTAAACAAATCGCATCTATTTTTTGCTCTTTCAGTTGAGATAATAAACTAAGAATTCTTAAGCTGTCAGTGAAATTCTTGGCATAAGTTGCAATTTTACAGATATCTGCACCTTTTTTTTGCATTTCTTTTATTATTTTTTTTAACTCTTTTTCTTCTGGTGTTTTTTTGAAATCATGAAAAGAAATGATAATTTTTGTTGTTGGGCTTTTAGATTTAATCATCTCAATTATTGTTGAAGGGCTCTTTAAATCTAAATCAATATATTCAGGTTTAAATTCTAATACTTGATTGATTTTTTTTTGATTCCCAAGAGATTTGTAAATCACAGGTCTTTTTTTCTTTGAAAAGATTTTTTGTAAATTTTTTTCATTTAAACCATTGATTTCATCAAACCAAATCTCGGTTAAATCTGCATCTTTTTCAGATTCTTTAATCTTTTTTAATATTGTATCTATTCTTTTTTGCCTTATAGGAACACAAATCATTTAAGTATCTATTAAAAGAAGTTGGATAGTGTTTTTTACAGTATTTACATTAGAAAAATTTGGATAAATAAGAATATGACGAGTTCTTCTAAGATAATAATAAAGTAAAGAATTTAATTTATTATTAATTAAAATATTAATGTCTTCTTTCTTAAGAATATTGCTCAATTTAACTGGAGTTTTATCTTTTGCTGTTATTTTTTTTATATAAAATTTACCTAATTTTTCATTTTTAACCTCTACAAATAAATAAGCTTTAGTTTCTCTTAAAGTTGACGCTACTTTTGCATTTAAATTGTTTCCAGATTTAATTGGAATAGCTATTTTAAAAGATTGAGCTTTCGTGATGTGGCTGTAAATAGAAAAATCTTTTATATAGGGACTCAGTTTTTGAATTTGTCCCTGTAATAAGTCTAATTCCTCTCTTAAATCTTCAATACCAGCAAAAGGGTTAATTTCTACAAAAGCTTCACCAAAAATAAAATTACCAGCCCTTCTTAATCTTAATCTTTTAACTGATATAATTAATTCTTTTTCTTTCCTAAAGATTGCTTTGATTTTTTTTACTAATTTTGGATCATCCCAATAGTCTAACAAAAAGAAGAGAGATTCTTTAGCACTTAATACTCCTTCTTTGATAATAAAAATTGAAATTAAAGAACTTACTATCCCCTCTACATAAGGAATATTTCTATAATTAGCTGCTATTGATATCAATACTGCAATACCAGAAATAACATCCATTCTTTTCCCTTTAGCACTTGTAATTAAAGACAATGAATTAACTTTTTTTCCTGCCTTCATCAATTTTTTAGATAAGCTGATTGAATGAACAATAGCGATTATTGTAATTGTTAACGCAAATACTCTATCTTTACCTTCTTGTGGATTGTAGAAAGCATCAATACTTGCTTGAAGAATTAATACCCCAACAATAATTATTCCAATTGAAATTACTAGTGCAGCTAAGGTTTCAAGTTTGTGATAACCATATTCAAAATGAAGATCAGCAGATTTTCTTGATATTTTTAACCCAAGATAAGACGCAAAAACTCCAAGTGTCTCAGCAAAATTTCTAATCGCATCAGCAATAACAACTGTTAGGCCTGTTAATAAACCAACAATTAACTTGATTGATCCTAAGATTAAAAGATGTACAATACCTTCCCAAGCAGCTTTTTCACCTTCTTTGAGGACATGCGTGTTCATGTAGCTATTTTACATTTTTGAGAAATTTAGACAAGGATAGAGAAATGTTTTATATAGATAAGATTTGTCTGCATTCCAGATCGGACCACGTTTCTCGCTACTTAAATGAAACAGCCCGTACAACAGAATTGCTATACGGGCTGCTTCGAGTACTCTTCCAATGACCGAAGCCATCAAAAGGATACCGGAGGGCTTCTTTCCATAGACCCGAAGATCTAGAGAGAGGAGCTTCCTGAGATCCATCTTTACAACCGAAGCTGTAAGGACGAAAGACAGGCAATCAGCAGACATCTGGCAACCGAAGTTACTAAATGAGAACTGATACAACTAGTAGAAGTCCGAAGACTAGAACTAACTGCACTATTATAATACCATTTTTTTCCTTTTAGGTCAAGGTCTATTAGTAGGTTTTTTGATATTTTTTTATATAATCTTGCCCGTACTTAATTTATCAATTATTTAACCTAATAATTATGAAGAAATTCTTAGCTACACTTGCTGTTCTTACTATGTCTTCGCTAGTTTTTGCGGGATGTATGGAAGGAGCAGAAGAAACTCCTGATACAGTTGGAGAAACTCCTGCTGTTGACGAAGTTGTTGAGCCAGAAGTTGTTGAAGTAACTCCTGCTGATGACACTATGGATGAAGATGCTACTGATGAAGACGCTGCTGAATAATTCTTACAACAAAAAAGCTGAATCATAAATATTCAGCTTTTTTTGTATCTAATTTTTTATAAAACACCTTCTAAAACATCTACTTTAGCAACTGCAACACCTGCATCTCTAATAGATTTATGAGATCTATCTTTTCTTAAATGTGCCATGTGCTTCTTAATTTGAGTTATTAATCTATCTTTTGAGAAATCTACAGCTTTTGTAATAGCATGGCTTGCTTCACCTCCGATCAAAGTTTTTGTAGGAAGAGTTAAGGCAAATTCAACTTGATAAGCATCATGTTTGTTAAACTTTTCTATTCCAACCTTCAGCAAACAGGCATCCTTTGAAAATTTACTAAGCAGATTTTCGATAGCATCTGTCTTAGTATTTACATATTCAGCAAAATTCCTTTCCTCTGTTTTTGTTACATTTTTGTACAAGAAAGTGATTTCCATATAACTAATTGTTAGAAAATGAATGGCTTTATTATAAGCATTTTAATGCTTATATGCAATTAAAAAAATTATGATAGAATACTGATGAATTTAACCCTTTTATTATGAATGTTGATATAGATAAAGTTCCAATATTAGGAAAGATAAATAAGACACTTAATGTTTTAATGGTAAATTTTATTTTACTAGCAATTGTTTCTGGAATACTTGGAGTATCGATAATTTTCTTCCCAAAAGTTTTAGATGTTTTGATGTCGGCACTGCTAATTTTGTCTGCGATAATCTTTTTACATATAGCCTATAATATTCATAGTTATAAGCAAAAATATATGAAGTGGTTTAAAGAATAAATTTTTACTAGACTTTAAAAATCTCAGGAGTAGAATCTCATCAAATATTTTTTAGTTACTTATGCTTACTTATTTAGCAATTGGTATATTTCTACTCTCCTTTGCTTTTATAGTGTTTGAAATTTATGATAAATCATTAATTGCTCTTTCTGGAGGCCTTTTAATGATTATATTTGGCATATTAAGTCCTGAAGAAGCTATTGCTGCTATTGAATTTGAAACAATCCTACTCTTACTAGCGATGATGATTTTAGTGAATATTGCTTCTAAAAGTGGCATATTCTCTTGGTTAAATGTGAAAATTGCCTCTTTAACCAAAGGGAATCCATTAGCTATATTTATATTTTTCTCTTTAATTACAGCTGTTTTCTCGGCATTTTTAGATAATGTGACAACTGTAATTCTGATAGTACCTTTAACAATTGAACTGGTTAAAGGTATGGGGAAAGATCCAAAACCCTATATTTTTGCTGAAATTATCTTCTCTAATATTGGAGGAGGTTTAACATTAATTGGTGATCCTCCTAACATTATTATTGGAGGAGCAACTGGTTTTAATTTTCTAGACTTTGTAGTAAACCTTTGGATTCCAATTTTAGCTTCAATGATCTTTACAACTGTAGTTTTTATAGGACTTAACTGGAATAAATTAAAGCCTATTTCAAATAATTTAGTAGAGTTAATGGTGGCTAATATCATTATTAAGAAAATTAAGCATAGATTTGTAAAAACAGTAATTCATAGAGATTTTGTAATAAAAGTTCTTGCTGTACTGCTATTAACTCTAGTTGGATTTTTAATGCAAAGTGTAATTGGATTACCAACATATATAATTGCTTTCTCTGCAGCAATGCTATTAGGCATACTTTGCTCAAAAAGAATTTCAATTCATAAAGCTTTTGAATCTGTTGAATGGACCACTTTATTTTTCTTTGCTGGTCTTTTTATTATGGTAGCAGGAGTTGAAAAAACTGGTATTCTTGAAGAGTTAAGTCATTGGGTAGCTAATTCTACATCTAATATTTTATATCTTTCA
>Ga0310122_10000716_pt1 | contig 20896 bp, 18 predicted proteins | sample CB6_Bottom_1051__FD_203503 | JGI IMG/M metagenome (GOLD analysis project Ga0310122, IMG submission 203503) | Marine microbial communities from Western Arctic Ocean, Canada - CB6_Bottom_1051 | ecosystem: Environmental > Aquatic > Marine > Oceanic | place: Canada: Western Arctic Ocean | collected...
TGATAACTATCCTTCAATTCATTTTTTGATAAACCAATTACTGCAATATTTGTTGTATTCTCAAATATCTGTTTAATATCCATATGTTATCTCATTTGGTATTGCATTTATTTTTTTTCGCATGATTTATTAAAAAAAATCAATTCTGCAATAAAAGACAAAGATTATAAGGCGGCATTTTCCAACTTGTCTATATCCGTTGTCATTAATTATTTTTAATTTTTATACATTGGTGAGTCTGTAGTTGCCTGAAGAATCTCAAGAATATGATGCTACCGTTCATGTCTTATCTCCTGAACATGAGAAACTTTCTGACGATCAAGTTACAGAATTGTTGAAGACCTTTAATGTTGAATATGCTAAACTTCCGAAAATATCTTTATCTGATCCAGCAATTGAAAATCTTGAAGTTAAGTTGGGTGATGTAATAAAAATAACAAGACCTAGTCGAACAAGTGGCACTACTGTCTATTATAGAATGGTGATTGAACAATAATGAGTTCGATACCGAATGAAAATTGGGCAATCATTGAAAACATGATTAAAAAAGAAGGAATAGCTAGTCATCATCTTAATTCTTATAATGAATTTCTTGATCATGGAATACAAGATATTATCGATGAGGTCGGTGGCATTGATGTTGAAACAACTGGTACTCCATACCGTGTATCTTTTGGTAAAATCTTTATCGGTGAACCACGATCTGTTGAATTAGATGGTTCAACAAGTAGAATTCTTCCACTTGAAACACGATTACGTGATCTTGCTTATTCTGCTCCTATTCATCTTGAAATGACTGTTGAAGAAAACGGCATAGCTAGAGAAACACAAAAGCATCATATTGGCGATATTCCTATTATGGTTAGATCTGCTAAATGCGAAACAAGTAAAATGGCTGAAAAACAAATGATTGAAAAAGGTGAAGATCCATTGGACCCTGGAGGCTATTTTATTATCAATGGCTCGGAACGTATTATTGTTGGACTAGAAGATCTTTCTCCAAACAAAATTATTGTTGAAAAAGATAAAGTTGGCGGAAATATAGTCCATCGTTCAAAAATTTATTCATCTATTGTTGGTTATCGTGCGAAACTTGAATTGACTCTGAAAGCCGATGGTGCAATCATGGTCAAACTTCCAAGTTCTCCTGTAGACTTACCCATAGTAACATTGATTCGTGCTCTTGGAATTGAAAATGATAAAGAAATTGCATCTTTAATTTCAAACCAAAACCAAGTTCATAACCTTCTAGAAATTACTTTTGAAAAAGCAGTTCTTGATAGAGATACTAACTGCAATGTTTGTAAAGTCTGTAGACTTAAAATATTAGAAAAAGCAAAAGATCAAACTCAAGAAGAATTTGATAAAGAAAACCCTGATTACGAAAATTGTGGTCATGACGAAGTCTGTGGAAAACTAGGAGATTGTAGTCATAAAGCTATTATGTATATTGGTAATCGTGTTGCTCATGGCATGCTTGATGAATTCCGTGTCAGAAAAGCCGAATCTATTCTTGATTGGGGTCTTTTACCGCACTTGGGTAAAAACCTAGAAAATCGATACGATAAGGCTATATTTATTGGAGAAGCTGTTTGTAAACTTCTAGAACTTAAAATGAATTGGATTGATCAAGACGACAAGGACCATTATGGAAATAAAATTGTTAAATTTGCAGGTCCAATGATTGCAGATCTATTTAGAACAGCCTTTCGTAATTTGATTCGCGATATGAAATATCAATTAGAGCGTACTTCTCATCGAAAAGGCTCAAATATCGTTGGCGCATCTATCCGTCCTGGTATTATTACTGATAAACTCGCTAATGCAGTAGCTACTGGTAATTGGGGTAGAGGTAAAGTCGGTGTTACTCAGCTACTTGATCGTACTAATTATTTGTCATTACTTAGTCATCTTCGTCGTATTCAATCACCTTTAAGTCGTACACAACCAAACTTTGAAGCACGAGATTTACATTCAACTCATTATGGCAGGATCTGTCCAAGTGAAACACCCGAAGGAGCAAATTGTGGTTTGGTGAAAAATATTGCTCTTTCTTCTGTTATTTCTGTCTCTTCTTCTTTTGATGATATAATTGATAAATTAACTCAAATTGGTATAGTGCCTTCTAGAGATATTTCTATGGAAAATCGAAGTCGCTTCTGTAAAATATTTGTAGATGGACGTCTTATAGGTTATACTAAAGATGAAAACAAACTTGTTACTTCATTTCGTAATATGAGGAGGCAAGGACAAATTCATTCTCATGCAAGTATTAATCTACAAAAATATCCAAATAAAAATGCATCTACTCGTATACATGTTTCATTAAGTTCTGGCAGAGTTCTTAGACCTCTTATAGTTGTATCTAATAGACAACCACTTGTTAATCATGATGTCGTTTCCAGAACTCAAAATGGCGAGTTAAGTTGGCAAGACCTGATACAAATGGGTGTAGTTGATCTTCTTGACGCTAATGAAGAAGAAAATGCTTTAGTAGCAATTGACGGTACTACTGAATTCAGTGATGAACATACTCATGTAGAATTATTCTCATCTTCTATTCTAGGTGCAGCTGCATCACTCATTCCTTATGCAGAACACAATCAGTCGCCAAGAAATACTTATCAATCTGCTATGTCTAAACAGTCATTAGGATTTCCAACACCTAATTATAATTATAATACAACTGTCCGAGAACATCTTCTTGTATATCCACAAAATCAATTAGTTAAAACCCGTGCAACATCTCTCTTGAATATTGATAAACGTCCTACTGGACAAAATTGTGTTGTCGCTGTCATGTCATATGAAGGTTATAATATTGAAGACGCTATAGTTATGAATAAATCGTCTGTTCAGCGAGGCCTTGCTCGTTCATTCTTTTATCGTCTATATGATGCAGAAGCTAAACAATATCTGGGCGGTATGAAAGATACTTTTGAGATTCCTAAGTCTGATGAGAATACTCGTGGTTATAGAGGTGAAAAATACTATCGATTACTTGAAAGTGATGGAATAATCATGCATGAATCAGTAGTCTCTGGCGGCGACGTTATTATCGGAAGAACTAGCCCACCCCGATTCATGGAAGAATACAAAGCATTTGATATGCAAGGACCATATAGACGTGATACTTCTATTGCAGTACGTCCTTCTGAATTCGGCGTTGTTGATTCAGTATTTATGACCCAAAACGAAGACGGAGAAAGATTATATAAAATTCGCGTTAGAGACATGCGTATTCCTGAGATTGGTGATAAATTTGCTTCACGACATGGACAAAAAGGAATTGTTGGTTTATTAGTTAATCAAGAAGATATGCCATATACTGAATCTGGAATTGTTCCTGACATTATTATTAATCCACATGCATTTCCATCTAGAATGACTGTTGGACAGTTTATCGAATCTATTGGTGGAAAAGCTGCTTCATTTCGTGGTACTCCTGTCGATGGTTCAACTTTTGCAGGAGAAAATGCTGAAGATTTAGGAAATCAATTAAAAGAATACGGTTTCGAATCTAGTGGTTCTGAAATTATGTATGATGGAAAAACTGGAAAGAAACTCAAAGTGGAAATTTTTATTGGAGTAGTTTACTATCAAAAACTTCATCACATGGTTGCTGATAAAATGCATGCTCGTGCACGTGGTCAAGTACAAATGCTTACTAAACAACCTACTGAAGGACGAGCTCGTGGAGGTGGTCTAAGATTCGGCGAAATGGAACGAGATTGTCTTATTGCATATGGTGCTTCTATGGTTCTTAAAGACAGGTTATTAGACGAATCAGATAAAACTAATGTTAATGTTTGCGATCATTGTGGTTTGATTGCATATTATGATGCACAACAAAGAAAATATGTATGTAAAATTGACGGAGAAGACGCACAAATCTCTAGTGTTACTATTGCTTATGCTTTTAAATTATTATTACAAGAAATGATGAGTCTTAACATTGCCCCAAGATTACTTTTAGTGGATAAAGTGTAATAATATGACTCCTGAAAATCTTAAAGAAATTGGCGGAATACGTTTCTCAATATTGTCTCCTAGTGAAGTGAGAAAATACTCAGTTACAGAAATTACTGCTCCAGAAACTTATGACGAAGACGGCCTGCCTGTTCAAGGCGGTTTAATGGATAATCGATTGGGTACACTTGAGCCTGGACAAAAATGTGCAACTTGTGGTAATACTGCTTTAAGATGCCCTGGCCATTTTGGACACATTGAACTTGCAGAACCTGTTTTACACATTGCATTTGCCGAAGAAGTGAACAAACTACTACATTCATTCTGTCGTGTTTGCGGACGATTCAAAATGTTAACTGAAGACGTTGAAAAATACAAAACAAAAATTAAAGAAGAATCTAAATTCAATCCTAAAGTTCGTGATAAAATTGCTAAACAATTATTCATGAAAACTAAGAAGATTATGCTGTGTCCACACTGTGGCACTGAACAATATAAAGTTGAATTTTTAAAACCTACAATATTTCATGAAATTACTGAATCTGGCGGGGCTACTCGTCTTCTTCCTAATGCTATTCGTGAAAGACTAGAACGTATAACTGACGATGATATGAGCCTAATTAATTACAATCCTAAATCAGTCAGACCTGAATGGTTTGTTTTACAAGTATTAGGCGTTCCTCCTGTTGTTGTTAGACCTTCTATAACTTTAGAAACAGGAATTCGTTCAGAGGACGATTTAACTCATAAAATTGTTGATATTCTTCGTGTTAATCAACGTGTGCGTGAAAGTAAAGAATCAGGAACTCCTCCTCTTATTGTACAAGATTTAGTTGATTTATTGCAATATCATGTTACTACTTTCTTCGATAATGAAGTTTCAGGAATTCCTCAATCTCATCACCGTTCTGGTAGACCATTAAAAACAATTAGTCAAAGATTAAAAGGAAAAGAAGGTCGATTCCGAGGCAGTCTATCTGGTAAACGTGTTGATTTTTCTGCTCGAACTGTTATTTCACCTGATCCTTCTTTGGACATATCTGAAGTTGGTGTTCCTGAAGCAGTTGCAAAAAAACTCTCAATCCCTGAGAAATATTCAAAACTCAATGCTAAATTCCTTAATGAATTAGTTCTAAATGGTTCTGATGTTCATCCTGGAGCAAATTATGTTATTCGACCCGATGGTGTCAAAATTAGATTGGATTATGTTGAAGATAAACAAGCATTGGTTGATAGTTTAGAGGACGGATTTGTTATTGAACGTCATTTGATTGATGGAGATATTGTAATATTTAATAGACAACCATCATTGCACCGCATGTCTGTTATGGGACATTCAATTCGTGTTCTTCCATATCGTACATTTAGGTTACATCCTGCAGTTTGCCCTCCTTATAATGCTGATTTTGACGGCGACGAAATGAATCTGCATGTTCCTCAAAGTGCAGAAGCTCGTGCAGAAGCATTAACTCTCATGATGGTCCATGATCAAATAGTTTCACCACGATATGGCGGTCCTATAATTGGAGGAACTCGTGATTATATTTCTGCTGGATATCTATTAACACATGATGATACTCTTCTTGAAGTCGACGAATTCTCAGATCTTGCATTAACTGGTGGCTATATTGGCCCATTACCTAAACCCGTCAAATCTAATCCTCCATTATATACTGGCAAACAATTATTTTCCTTATTTTTACCTGATGATTTTAATTATAAACTCTCTTCTAAATGGGCTCGAGCAAAAAATCTCTCAAATGACGTTCTAATAAAAGATGGACAACTCATTACTGGTCTTATTGACAGAGCTGCAATTGGATCTGAAGAACCTGATTCTATTCTTCATAGAATTAGTAAAGATTATGGTTCCGAAGAGGCACGTAAGTTTCTTAATTCTGCATTATCAGTTCTTAGATCATACATTAGTAATCGGGGTTTCTCTTTAAGTTATAAAGAATTAACTCTTGATAAATCAGCAGAAAAAAAGGTCTTTAAAAGTATTAGTAATTCTTATGTTAATGTTGATGCATTAATTACTAAATCTAAAAATGGTGAATTAGTTGGTGCTAGAGGTATGTCTGAAGCCGAGACATTAGAAGCTCATATTGTTCATGAATTATCGAAAGCAAGAGATAAAGCTGGAAGGGTTTCTGATACTGCATTATTTGATGATAATTCTGGAGTAATTATGGCAAGAACTGGAGCTAGAGGCTCTAGTCTAAATCTTGGACAGATGACTGCCGCATTAGGACAACAGTCAGTAAGAGGAAAACGTATTCAGAACGGTTTTAATCAACGCGCTTTAAGCCATTTCAAGAAAGGTGACATGTCTCCTGATGCTAAAGGCTTTGTAAAATCAAATTATCGTACAGGACTCAGTCCTACTGAATTCTTCTTCCATGCTATGGGAGGACGTGAAGGATTAGTAGATACTGCTGTAAGAACTCAACAAAGTGGTTACATGCAACGTCGATTGATTAATGCATTAGAACATATTCGCGTTGAATATGATCGAACTGTTCGTGACCCTCATGGAAATATTATTCAATTCCTATATGGTGAAGATGGAATAGACCCTGCAAAAAGTGATCATGGCGACGCTGTTAATATTAGTAGGCAAGTTGATATCTCTATGATTGATAATACTTCCAAATCCAAATCTGACCCTAAAAAAATTGATTCTATTCTTAAACCTTATAAATCTAAATTCAACGAAAAAGTTTTTGAAGACTTGAAAGATTCATTTTCTAATAATTTTATCACCGAATCTGGTATGAAAAGTGTTGCAAAGAAGACATTAGAATTAACTAATAAAGCCTTGGTAGAACCTGGAGAAGCTAGTGGAATAGTTGCCGCGCAATCAATTGGCGAACCTGGCACTCAGATGACTCTTAGAACATTCCACTTTGCAGGAGTTCAAGAAAAAGATGTAACTCTTGGTTTACCACGATTGATTGAATTGGTTGACGCCCGAAAAATTCCTTCTAAACCTTCTATGGATATTTATCTTAAAGCAGCCTATAGCAAAACCTCCGAAAAAGCACGAGAAATTGGTAAAAAGATTCTCTATACAACTGTAATGGGTCTAGTCTCACAAACCGAAGTTGATTATATTGAAGGTATAAAACTTAAATTCCAATCTGATACTCTGGATGATTTCGGTATTACACTAGATAAAATTGGGGAAGTTGTTGAATTAGGATCTAAACGCGAAGTCAAAGTAGACCATAAAAATACATCTGTTATGGTTATTGTAGAAGATACTGACGCATCAACCTTATTCTCATTACGAAATAAATTACTTGGTCTTCGCATTGCTGGAATTAAAGATATTAAGAATCTTACTATTGTAAAGAAAGATTCTGAATGGATGATCCAAACATCAGGTTCTAATCTTGGTAAAGTCTTTAAAATTCCTGGAGTTGATACATCTCGTACAACTACAAATAACATCTGGGAAATTGCAGCGGTTGTTGGAATAGAGGCTGCAAGATCAACACTGATTAATGAAATTACGCATACTCTTGATGAACAAGGACTTGAAGTTGATATTAGACATATAGTTCTTGTATCTGATTTAATGTCATCTACTGGTGTATTGAAATCTATTGGCAGACATGGAATTGCTGGTACTAAAGAAAGTGTTCTGGCACGTGCCGCATTTGAAATTACTGTTCCTACTATTTCTAAAGCCTCAGTTACAGGTGAAATTGAAGAATTAAAAGGCGTTACTGAAAATGTAATTGTCGGATTACCTGTTCCAGTTGGTACTGGAATGATTGAATTATATATGAAAAGGTAGTTTGTATGACAAGTTTAAAACCATTTGAAAAAACATTAAAAAATATTCGTAAAACCGGTAAAGTTGTATATGGATTTAAAGAAAGTATTTCCTCATTAGATAATTCAAAATTAATTATTTGTTCATCAACAATTTCCACTGAAAATCTTAATCTAATTGAAGAAAAATGTAAACAAAATTCAATTACACTTATTACTACTGAGCAAAACTCAATCGGATTAAGTAAAACACTTGGTTTAAGCTATAGAATTTCAGTCTTTTCAATTCTTGAAGCTGACGAGTCAGATTTAAATTTAATTTTAAGTAAATTATAAAATATTTTGTTAATAGATAACATTAAAATATCATTATTATCAAATGTGAAATAATAATTGCAAAAAAATAAACTAGAAACAATAAAAATTACGTCAGAAGCATTTAATCTAATGGCATTATTCCAGAAAGTTACTGGTGCTATGGCTCGTGATTGTATAATTGATAATAAAGTCGGTCGTGTAATATTCTTAGTTAATAATGGTGAGATGGGTCTAGCAATAGGTAAAAATGGCCAGTCAATTAAAAGTATTCAAAAGTCAATTGGAAAAACCATTGAATTAGTTGAATATTCTGACGATCCTAAACAATTAATTATAAATGCATTAGATTCAAAATATGTGAATGATGTTAAAATTAATGAGAAATCTAACGGCCGAATAACTGCCACTATTAAAGTTGATTCATCAAAAACAGGAGCAATTGTTGGAAGGGCTGGTAGAAATGCCGAAAAGGCTAGATTGATTGCTAAACGATATTTTGAAATCAATAATATAAAAATTACCAATAAATGAAGGTTATGTTTAATAATTACATTATACTTTAATCATAAAATATGTCGAAGAACAATAATGTATGGATGTACTGAATATGGGAAATAAATCACCTGTTGGAGAATTTGCTGCAAGAAAACAACATAATAAACGTAAATATATGAGATGGTCCGACGGGCATTATAAAAGACGTGTTTTAAAATTAGATAAAAAATCAGATCCATTATCCGGTGCTCCACAAGCTCGCGGTATTGTTTTAGAAAAAGTTGGAATTGAATCCAAACAACCTAACTCTGCTATCCGAAAATGTGTAAGAATTCAGCTTATTAAAAATGGTAAACAAATTACTGCTTTTCTTCCAGGAGATGGCGCATTAAATTTTATCGATGAACACGACGAAGTTAATGTTGAAGGAATAGGTGGTTCAACTGGTGGTGCTATGGGTGATTTACCTGGTGTTCGCTGGCAAGTCTATAAAATTAATGACGTTTCTTTGAATGAACTTGTTTATGGTAGAAAAGAAAAACCAAGAAGGTAGATTATTTGAGCGAACTTTTATTATTTAGAAAATGGAACTTCTCTGACGTGGAGATTAAAGATCCTGGTCTTAAAGAAATTTTATGTCTTGCACCAACTCTAATACCTACTTCTTTTGGCAGGCATGAACATAAACGATTTGCAAAGTCTCGTGTTAATATTGTTGAAAGATTATGTAACAATCTAATGCATTTTGGCAAAAAGAAAGCCAAAAACTCAGGAAGAATGGCAGGTAAAAAATATAAATCAATTAAAATAGTAAAAACTGCTTTTGAGATAATTCATTTACAAACTGGTTCTAATCCAATTGACCAACTTGTTCGAGCAATTGAAAATACAGCTCCTAATGAAGACACTACCACTATTGCATACGGTGGCGTTAGATATCATGTTTCTGTTGATATATCTCCACAACGCCGAGTCGATCTTGCATTAAGATTCATGTCATTGGCAGTTCGTGAAACATCATTTTCAACTAAAAAAAGTGCTGAAGAAATACTGGCCAATGAAATTATTATGGCTGCTCGTAATGACACTAATTGCTTTTCAATTAAAAAGAAATTCGAACAAGAAAGAATGGCAATGTCTGCAAGGTAAATGGTGGATTAGATGGCGAAGATGACGAAAACACGAGGACGAGGAAGAGGTAAAGTTAAAGATAAATGGAAAGAAAAACGCTGGATCACTGTCATTTCCCCTGTTGAATTTGCAAGTAAACCTATTGCATATATTCCTATAACTTCTGATAAACACGCTCTTAATAGAAAGGTTGAGACCACCATGTTTGATATATATAAAAAAGACCCTCAACAATATACAATAAATCTTCACTTTCAAATAGTTAATGTAAGTACTAATAGCGCTTCTACTATTCTCAAAGGACATGAATATTCCCGTGAATATCTGAGGAGCTTAGTTAGACGTGGATCTTCAATAGTAAGTTTAATCCACGATTATACTACTAAAGACAATTATTTATTAAGAATATACTTTATTGCATTTTCACAAGGTAAACTTAATTCGTCTAAAAAACACGATATACGATTGCTAGCACATAATCTATTTCTTGAAAAAGCTAAATCTATGACTTATTCTGAATTATCTCAAGCAATAGTTAATGAAAAAATTGCTTCTGAACTATTCAATTCTACTAAAAAAATTAGATATCTTAACAAAGTTGCTGTTAGGAAAACTAAATTAATTAAACTTCCAGATGACTTTCAACCTACTGTTGCAGAGCCTATTGAAGAAACTGCCGTAGAAGAAACTGCCGTAGAAGAAACTGCCGTAGAAGAAACTGCCGTAGAAGAAACTGCCGTAGAAGAAACTGCCGTAGAAGAAACTGCCGTAGAAGAAACTGCCGTAGAAGAAACTGCCGTAGACACAGATAATGAGGATGAAAATCCTACCTTATAGTTATGTAGATACAACTTTTATTATATCATTATTTTTTAATACATAATCATTTGATACTCTCTTTTTTGTTTTTGCATCTATTGCATACAGAAACTTATCACCTATTTCTGAATGGATCTTGAAAGCAAGATCTTTTGTAGTTGATCCATTTTTTAATAAATACGCATCTGGAAGTACATTTCCTTTTTTATTTGTATACTTGTTCTCATCCTCTACTGGATATACAGTAATCATGTCTAACAAACTAAAAAATGCAAAATTTAGAACCCGTTGCACTCCTGTAGTTCCCCATTTCTCTAATATCTGTTTATTTACAGTTTCTAATGCTTTCATTTGTTGTTTAGTGATCTTTTCATTTTCATTAATTGTAAAACCTATATTTCCTGGAATGTATTGGATTATATCATTTTCACTAGCTCTTCTTAATAATAGTTCAGCTTCCGATGCAGTTGGTATTATTTCTATACCTAGATCTCTCATTCTATCATAATCTTCTGTTTCTGCTAAGTCCATTTTATTTCCTGCTATTACAATTGGCTTAGATTGTTTCCTTAACTCTGATACTAATCTCATTTTATCTTCACTACTAAATTCTGTTGTATTTTTTGTTGTTAATTCTGTTTTATTTATTGCATTACTAATATGGTTTTGATTTATCGATAATCCACTAAGTTTGTTACTCAATAAATCAATGAATTTCTTCCTATCTCCTATAGAAGTTCTTCCAATCTGATCCCAGTCTTTATTTATAATATCATGGATCCAATTATCTAATTCTGTTTCAATCATTGTTATATCTTTAATTGGATCCCTCTTTTCATTTGTTAGAATTCTTCCCTCTTCATCTGTCTTTCCTGATAAATCTATTACATGAATTAATACATCTGCTTGTCTTATGTCATCAAGAAATTTATTTCCCAAACCCCTTCCTTTTGAAGCTCCTGGAACTAAACCTGCAATGTCTACAATCTTTATTGGTATTAATCTTTGATTATCTATACAAATTGAATTTACTGGACTGTCTTCTATTTCTAATTCCTTACACATGCATGATGTTCTTACGTATGCTACTCCTGTACTTGGTTCAATAGTTGTGAATGGATAATTTGCCATATTTACATTTAACAGCGTACAAGCATTGAAAAATGTCGATTTTCCTGTATTTGGTTTACCGATTAACCCTATTTTCATTAAGTTTAATAATCCTGTTCAAATATATAGCAATATTATTGTGAAAAAATATGTCTAGGAATAATAATTTCTACCGCGGTATAATATATGATCTTGATGGAACTCTAAACCTGTCTACTAGTTATTATTCTGTATACGATGATTATTTTACCTCATTGTTATCTAAATTTCTAGATAAATCATTAGAAGAAACAGAAAAGATAGTGAACCTATCTTTACATAATAAAACAGGATTAACTAGTCTTATTCAATCATTAAAAATTGATTCATCATTATTCTATAATGAGTTATCCAATATTATTCCAATCTCATCTTTAGTTCATCGAGATGAAAAATTAATCAGTATTATTGAAACAATTAATAATATGAATGTTGTTCAATCTGTTTGTTCAAATACCGGTTATGGCCTAATTTCAAAGATTTTGGAATCTATAGGTATTAGAAGATATTTTAGAGAAATAATAAGTAGTGACGAAACCGGTTTGAAACCTTCTCCAGAACCATACATTTATACGTTAAACAAATTAAAAATAAATGCCGTAAATTGTATTTATGTAGGCGATAGAATTAAAATGGAAATAAACACTGCAAAAACCTTGGGAATGACAACTGTATTTGTCAAAAGCTATCTTATGGAAGAAAAAAATATTAACTACAGTAATGCTGATTACTCTGTTGAATCAGTCTATGAAATGCCTATTTTACTCAATAATTTGTTAGGAGGAATATAATTTGTATAAACACTCATCAACTACTTGGAAAAATATCTATAAAGATAATTATAAACAAATACGTGAACGTGTTGTCGAATGGCGAAAACAAAATACAATAACACGTCTAGAGCGACCTACTAGAATCAATCGAGCACGCACCTTAGGTTATAAAGCTAAACAAGGAATTATTATTGTAAGAATAAAAGTTAGTCGTGGTGGTATGCGTCGACCTAGGCCAAAAGCCGGTAGAAGACAAAAACACGCAGGCGTAGTAAAAATGAAAGCCAATGTAAATATGAAACAAACTTCTGAAAGTCGTGTTTCAAGACGATATCCTAATCTTCACGTTCTTAATTCATATTTTATTTATAAAGATGGAAAAAATACATGGTATGAAGTTATTCTTGTTGACCCATCTCATCCATCGATAAAATCTGATAACGATTTTAAATATCTTGTTTCATGAAAACGAAACTTTTTATTTATTAAGTTACTCATTAGCTAAGTCGATATGCCTAATAGATATGATGTTCGCGCAGAGAAAATAATTACTGAAAGTAGCGATTCAAAATCATTTATATTTACTCCAATTGATAATGATGAAGGTCTATATGATTATCTTCCTGGCCAATTCTTTATGTTAGAAGTAAAAATATCTAGACCTGAAACAATAGTCTATGATAAAGAATCTAAACAAATGATTCCTAGTGGTCCTGATATTGAGGTTGTTGAAAAGAAAGCATATTCTGTAGTTTCATCTCCAACTCAAAAAGGACATATTGAATTAATTATTAAAAGTGAACAAGGTGTATTTGCTCCTTATTTGCTTGATCAAATTCAAGAGGGTGATAAATGTACACTGATTGGCCCTACTGGTAAATTCATGAAAGAAATATTCGAACAAAATTCTAAATACATTGCTTGTTGGTCTGCAGGTAGTGGAATTCCTTCAACTCTTAGTTTAATGCAATATTGTTTAGATAATGAATTAGATACAAAAGTAGTCGCTTTTGATAGTAATAAAACACAAGCTGATATAATTTACCATGAGAAAATAAAAGACACAGTTTCAAAATCTGATAATTTCAAAGCAATATTTACTGCAACTCGAGAATCTCTCGATAAACTTCCTAAATCCAAATCTGATATAAAATATAAAAGTGGTCGTTTCTGGATTGATGAAAATACACTTGAGAAATATACTGACGATCGTGGTATTCTGGCCAAACTTCTTAGTAAAAAAACAAATTGGCAAGACTATTACAATACTATATGTGGAAGTTCAAGTTTCATTAATGGTAAAGGTAGAGACAAAGCAGGAAAAATGGCAAAACTTAGTGAAGGTGTCGAAGACCATCTTTTAAAATTTAACTGTCTACCATCAAATATAGACAAGGATCAATATTATCTACAATAATTATAACAATTTCAATTCACTTGTTATCTCATCTATCTCTAATGAATTTGCAGGACCTATTGCTAAACATGTTGTTGTTCCTTCATCTATTTGCGTAAGTCCTTTATCCTGAACCAGATAACAGAATATCCCTTTCTTTTTTGCGCTATTTTGTAAATCTAATAGTTGTTCTAAAGACTCAATTTTTAATGCTATTTTTGCTTGGCCATTTAGTGTCCACCTTTTGAATAACGAACTATTATGCTTTTTTACAATTTCTGCGGAAGATAATGAAGCATGAGCTACTTGAACTGCTATTTTGCCTTTCCCCATTTGTAGATCTGTTCTTACTACAATGACTTGTTTAATTTCTACAGATGACATACATTGTAATTCTTTCTACAGATTCATTAATATATCGTTATAATTACTGGTTTTATAATCATGAGTATTGATAATCAAGATGTTGTAATTGCCGGAGGAAGTATCTCAGGTTTACTATGCGCCCGTGAATTAGCACAAAATAATCATGCAGTAACTGTACTTGAAGAGCATGATGAAATCGGCATACCTGAAAAATGCGATGGTCTTATCAGTGTAAATGCATTATCTTCATTAGGTGTAATTCCCAACAAACGCACTATACAAAACAAAATTCTGGGAGCAAGATTCTTTTCCCCCTCTGGTAAACTCATTGATGTCGATTCATCAAATCTCGATATTGTCGTCTTAAATCGTAAAAAATTTGATAATGAATTATATGAAAATGCTATTCATGAGGGTGCTATTGTAGAAAAATCTACTCGATATATATCATCTACTTCACATAACTCACATATTACAGTAAATTCATCAAGACATCAATATAATTGTAAATATTTTGTTGACGCTATGGGCGTTTCATCCTTAATGAAAAAACAGAAATTTGGTGTTTTGCAAGCCGCAAAATATATAATAAAAGCTAATTGGTTTAATTCAAATAAAGTTGATTTATATTTTAATCAGTTACTTTCTCCTGGATTCTTTACTTGGGTAATTCCAATTAATGAAAGTCTTGCTAAAGTTGGTATTGCTGGTTACGGAATTAACAGTTTTTCAAATCTTGATTATTTTTTAAAAGATAAAAAACACACTATTATAAAGAAAATCGCATGCCCGATAATTGTTTCTGGACCTGTTGATCAATTTATTGACAATCATAATGTTTGTGTTGGAGATTCTGCTGCACAAACGAAACCTACTACTGCTGGCGGTATATTTTCTGGAGGTCTAGCTGGTCTTTTTGCAGGTCAAAGTATTAATCAAAGTTTATTATCAAATACTAATCTGTTATCTATTTATGAAAAACGATGGAGGGATATATTTGGTTCTGACTTTAATTCTACTCGAAGATTTAGAAAAATATTCGATAATCTTGAAAATAAACATTTGGAAGAGATTTTTGATATTCTATCTTCATCTTCTGACCTTCAGGACTCTATTAATAAAAGTGGAAACTTTGATTTTCATTCTTTAACCCTTCTAAAAGCATTAGGTATTAAAAAAATTACCCGATTATTTAATATAGTCTCTTCAAATGAGATAAAGAAATTATTCAATAATTAATCTATTAAATGGTAAACTGATAAATAATAGGAAATTTGCAATTAGATATTGACTGATCAAATAGAATTACCTACTTGCACTTCTTGTAATAGACCTATTATGCCTGGCGGATTATCTGTTAAGTTTCAATGTCCTAATTGTAATGAAAATACAGTCTGGCGATGCTCAAAATGCCGTAAATTTAGTCGATTATACGCTTGTTCCGACTGTAGTTTTGAAGGACCATAGGGGTGATATGTAATTTGAATATTCTTGTAGCTCGTATGAAAATATTGCCAAATGGACCCGGAATAAAGGCTTCTACGTTTGAACCTCTCATTATTGATATACTTCCTGACGGTGCAAAAATTAGACAAATTACTGAAGAACCTATTGCATTTGGTTTGTTTACTGTATTTGCCGACGTTGAATTTGAAGATAAACCTGGAGCTCTTGACGTTGTCGAAGAATGTGTTAACAAATTAGAACAAGTCAGTGAATTAGAAACTATTGCTGTAAGTAATACATCTACTGGCGTCGGAGAATAATTTCTTAATCTTTAACTTAATTGTTATAAAATAATCTTAATATGTTGTCTTTCTACTGCGTTTTTTGTATTGACTCTTTTTATTATCCTTATTTCCATTTCTAGATTTTTCTGAATTATTTCTATCTTCTCCTGAAAAATACCCTGATCTATTTTCTGAGCCTTCTCTATTTTTTGACGATCCTCCAGAACGACCGCCATATCCTCCAGAACGATTATTATCTCCTCCAGAACGATTATTATCTCCTCCAGAACGATTATTATCTCCTCCAGAACGATTATTATCTCCTCCAGAACGACTGCCGTATCCTCCAGAACGATTATTATCTCCTCCAGAACGATTATTATCTCCTCCAGAACGATTATTATCTCCTCCAGAACGATTGCCGTATCCTCCAGAACGACCGCCATATCCTCCAGAACGATTATTATCTCCTCCAGAACGACTGCCGTATCCTCCAGAACGACCGCCATATCCTCCAGAACGATTATTATCTCCTCCAGAACGATTGCCTCCGTAACGTCTGCCTCCTGACGAACTTCTATTCGGACTTCCCCTACCGTATCTTGGAGAACCTCCTCTTCCATTTCTTCGTCCTGATTTAGCAAAACTTTCTTCGTCTAATGGAATCTCATATCTATAAATCTGCTTACCTTTGAAACTAGTGACATTAGTTTTAATCTCTCTTTTCAGTTCTACAAAATCTCTTGTTTCCCTGCCTGCAACTATTGTTATTGCCTTTCCAATAACTTCTGTTCCTATCCTTGCAGTTCTTCCAATCCTGTGAAAATATGAATCTCTATTTTTTGGCACATTATAATTTATAATATAATCTACATTTTCAACATGTATTCCTCTACTGAGCAAATCTGTTGCAACTATTATGCGTGTTCTTTTATCCTTGAAATTCCTCATAGATCTATCTCTTTGCGATTGACTCATGTCTCCATTTATTACTACTGCTTTAATTTCTAACCCTCTTAATACTTTATGTATTCTATTCGAGTCTGATTTTGTTCTACAGAATATTATTCCTTTTTCTGGTTTTATGTCTTCTATTAATTCAATTAATAAATCTTGTTTATTCCTTTCACTATTTACACATAGATAATATTGCTCTAATTTTTCTTCTGAAATCTTATTATCTTCATGTATCATAATTCTTTTGGCTTGTGTTTGATATTTTTTTGCTAATTGAACAATTGGTTGAGGAAATGTAGCTGAAAATAACGCTGTTTGATGTTTATTTTCTATCGATCTTATTATGAATTCTATGTCTTCAATAAATCCCATTTCTAACATTGTATCTGCTTCATCTATTACCAAAAATTTAACCCAATCAAGATTTACTACTCCTCTTTCAATAAAATCAATTAATCTTCCAGGGGTGGCAACTATTAAACTTGGATTTCTTCTTATGGAAGCTTTTTGAATATTTGGTGATTCTCCACCACACACTTTTGTCATTCTTAAGCTCTTATATCTTGAAATATTCTTTATTTCCTTACTTACCTGCGCTGATAATTCTCGTGTTGGTACCAAGATTAATGCTTCTATATCCCTTGTTTCAGCCTTTATCATCTGGACTATTGGAATCCCAAATGCTAATGTTTTTCCTGTTCCAGTATTTGACTGGGCTATTACATCTTCTCCATTTAGAAGTAAGGGTATTGCTTTTTCCTGGATCTCCGTTGGCTCTTCTATTCCTTCTTTGCTTAATGTTGAAATTAATTCTTTATCAATTTCAATGTCATTGAAAACTAACTTTATACTCACTAATATTCACGAATATCAACCATGTGGTTGCTTATAAAATCCATGCCAAAAATTTATCAGATTACGACAATCTTAATATTTACCAAATTCGAGTTTTGAAGTAATGTCAACCGATTATGATGTGATTATAGTTGGCGCAGGGCCTGCAGGTTCAGCAGCTGCATATAGCCTAGCAAAAAATGGGCATCATGTCTTAATGCTAGAACGCGGAAAGGAACCAGGCTCTAAAAATGTATATGGCGGCAGAATATACCCTTATTCTCTTTCCCAATTAATTCCTAATTTTGCAGAAGATGCTCCCATTGAACGAAACGTTACAAAAGAAAGTATTATGTTTATGACAGAGAAATCTAGTTTCCAAACTAATTTCTCTTCTGGCGAATCAGTTAATCATGGTTTTACTGCTTTTCGTTCTAAATTTGATAGTTGGTTTGCAAATAAAGCAGTCGACGCCGGTGCAGAATTATTTCCTGAAATAAAAGTTGACGATGTTATTGTCGACGAAAATAAATCAATTATAGGAATAAAGAGTGGATCTGATGAAATCACTTCAAAATTAGTTATTGCTGCCGATGGTGCTACATCTATCATTGCTAAAAAAGCAGGACTTAGAAATCAATTCAAATCGGAACATTTTTCTGTTGGAGTTAAGGAAGTTATAGAACTACCTGAAGATGTAATTAATGATCGATTCTGCATTAACAATGATAAAGGCGCTGCATTAGTTTGTGTAGGTTTTCCAACTAACTATCTACGTGGCGGCGCATTCATTTATACAAATAAATCTTCTATTTCAATTGGTCTAGTTGTTAAAGGCATTGATCTTGTTGACAATAAAACTAAAGTCTCATCGCTCATTAATAATTTCAAAAATCATCCTGATATTTCTTGTATAGTAAAAGATGGTAAAGTAGCAGAATATAGCGCGCATTTAGTTCCGGAAGCAGGTTATAATATGTTGCCTAAATTATATGGAGATGGAATATTGGTGTGCGGAGATGCTGCAGGTATGTTGCTCAATAACGGGTATACATTTCGCGGTGTTGATCTTGCCATATCCTCTGGAATAGCTGCTGCAGAAACCTTTATGACATCTCAAAAAATCAATGATTTCTCAAATTCATCCTTATCTAATTATGAAAAATTACTTTACAAATATAACGTACTTACTGATATCAAAAAATTCAAAAAAGGACCCAAGTATATGGAAAATAAACGACTTTATTCTGATTATCCTAGGTTGATTTGTAATATTTTTGAAAATCTCTATAATATTGACGGAAACTCTCAAAAACTTATGCGTGAAATTATTCGCAGCTCTATGAAGAATAATAAAGTTTCATCAATTAATTTGATATTGGATTCTCTTAAGGGATCTAATGCTCTTTAATTTATTTATTTTTTAATTTAGTAATTAATTCTGGAATTATCTCGAACAAGTCACCTACTATTCCATAGTCGGCAAATTTGAAAATTGGCGCATTTTTGTCTTTATTCACGGCTACTATACATTTTGAATTTATCATCCCAACTTGATGTTGTATAGCTCCTGATATTCCGAATGCAATGTATAAATTCGGCGAAACAATTTTGCCTGTTTGCCCTACTTGTTCTGAATGTGGTCTCCAACCTGCATCAACTACTGCTCTTGATGCACCAACTGCTGCATTAAGAATTTCTGCTAATTCTTCAATTAATTTAAAATTCTCTGGTTCCTTCATTCCTCTTCCTCCAGATACTATTGTTGAAGCTTCTGATACATCCAATACCTCTTTTTGTGGCTGTATTATTTCTCTTAATATTGGTAATTTCTTATCTTTTGATATATTAACATCAATTTGTTTTATCGAAATCTCATTTGCTTCAATTTTCTCAATTGCAAATGAATTTGACTTCAATGAAACTACTATCGGGGTTTTACTGAATCTTAATGTCTGAATAATCTTTCCAGCAAAAATTGGACGTTTTATCTCATATCCATCTTCTACTATTGAAATATCTATACATTCAGTTACTAAATTATAACCTATATTGGCTGCTATTCTTGGCGCTAAATCTTTTCCAATTGAACTACCTGAAAATAATATTATTTCTGGTTTCAATTCATTTATTGTATGCAGTAATGAATCTCTGTATAATTCAGGTGAATATTTACTTATTTTGTCTGTAGATCCAATTAACAATGAATTTATCCCAAATTCATTAATCTGCGTAGAATTATTCTTCTCATATTCTCCTATAATAATTACCTTATTGTCTAGATTCTTCTTTGATGATATCTTTCTAGCCTCTGAAAGTAATTCTAATGCCGAATTCTTAATTTCTTTATTCTTAGATTCAATTACAGTTAGTATACATGACATAAATATCACCTAGATTAATTTTCTCTCTTCTCTAAGTATTCTTATTAACTCAGGAACTGCTGATTTATCTTCTCCGATGATTATCCCTTCTTCTCTCTTCTTTGGATATTCTAATCTAATTAACTCTGAATTATTATTGTCATTAACATCAACATCTATTGTATTGATTGATTTCTTCTTGGCTGCCATCAAATCTTTTAATGAAGGATATCGTAATTCGTTTTTACCTTTTTCATGTGTTATAATTACTGGAAATTCTCCTTCAAATACCTCTACCGAACCTTCTACTTCTCTATTTGCTACAATCTTATTATCTTCTATAACAAATTCTGAACAATTTGAAATACATGGTATGCCATTAATTTCTCCAATTATCATTCCTACTTGATTATTATCTTGATCAACTGATTTCTTCCCGAATAATATCAGATCATATTGTTTCTTCTTTATCTCATTTGTGATTATGTTAGCTATTGCCATACAATCATTAATTGAATTATCTGTTTGAAGATGTATTGCTTCATCGGCTCCCATTGCTAATGCCTTCGTTAAAGATTGTTTCACACGTTCTGGCCCAAGTGAAATTACCGTAATATTTATAGTATTGTCTTTATCCTTCAATCTCAGAGCTTCTTCTAGTGCATATTCATCAAATGGATTGATTACATATTTTATTCCATTATCCTCGATTGTTTTATTATCTTCTGAAATTTTTAGTTGTGACGCTGTATCTGGTACTTGTTTTATACACACTGCAATGTTCATATCAAGATTTCCATAAGTTCTTTTTAC
>Ga0310122_10000718_pt1 | contig 20866 bp, 19 predicted proteins | sample CB6_Bottom_1051__FD_203503 | JGI IMG/M metagenome (GOLD analysis project Ga0310122, IMG submission 203503) | Marine microbial communities from Western Arctic Ocean, Canada - CB6_Bottom_1051 | ecosystem: Environmental > Aquatic > Marine > Oceanic | place: Canada: Western Arctic Ocean | collected...
AATAACTGCTAATGCAAAACTAGAGAAAAAAATCACCAAATTATCTTTCTTTGGTATAAAAATTTTAGAATTTTTTAACAGTAAATGCCATCTAGCAAATAGTATAAACCAACCAGATGTCACGAGTGAAATAATAATAGGCAAAAATTCTATTTTAAAACTTGAGATTTTTTCTGATATCTTACTTACATCAGATGCAATAAGAAATGCAGCATAAAGACATGCAACTAATATAACAATAATTATAATTTTGTTAAGAACCTTCATTATTTTTCTAACTTATGATGTTTGGTTTATGTGGATCTTTTTTTTCATAATATTCAGATCTATCTATAGTGTGATTTTTGTCCCTTCTCCAAGCAAGAAAAGTTTCTTAGTTTTATCTTTATTATTACCATGTAGATGGCAATTTGCTGAAATAATGCTATTTCTGATGTTTAATCCACCATCTATTTTACAATCAGACATTATTATGGAATTTTCGATAACAACATCAGATGATATTATTGTATTATCACCTATACTTGCATTAGGACCAATCCGAGCAGATTTATCAATCTTACAATTTTTACCTATTATAGATGGTGTTACTATATCGCTACCTGATTCAATGTTAGTTGATTTATCAATAATACACGTTTGATTACAAATATGCTCTAACACTTGGGCATTTGCATTAATAATATCCTCTGGAGTACCAGTATCTTTCCAGTAATCCGTTATTGTTTCATAACCAATATTGTCATTTTGTTTTAATAAATTATCTAACGCATCTGTTATCTCTAATTCATTCCGCCAAGACGGTTTCAAATTATCTATGACTTCAAAAATTAGTGGTGTTAACAAGTAAATGCCAGTTACTGCTAGGTTTGATGTTGGTTTTTTTGGTTTTTCTGTGATTTTTACAATTTTTTTATTCTCAACATTTGCAATTCCAAATCTGCTTGGGTTATCTACTTTACATAATAAAACCGTGGCATCATAATCTGATTTGGTAAAATTTTCTACAAAATCTGTGATGGGTTTTTGTATAATATTATCTCCTAGAAAAACAAGAAATTTTTCATTATTGATAAATTCCTTGCATAATCTAATTGCATGTGCAATTCCTCTAGGCTCATCTTGTTTAATGTATGTAAGATTTACACCAAAATTTTCTCCATTTCCATAATATTCTTTAACCTTGTTTGAACCTAAACCACCTACAATAACGGCAATATCTGTAATCCCAGCATCACGAATTGATTCAATACAATATTGTGACATCGGTTTGTTCGCTATTGGCAAAAGTTGTTTTGGACCAGTATGGGTTAATGGTCTTAATCTAGTTCCATGTCCTCCATGAAGAATAATACCTTTCATTTTTATCAAACTTTCATTTTTTCAATAATTCTGATTTGGTTAATCATTTCTGATAGTTTTTCAGTTGTTATGGATGTAGATGCATCAGGTCCCTTTGAACCAATTAATTTTACATGTTTTTCAATGTAAATTCTTCTAGATGATTTTTGTTTTTTAAAAACTGTGAACAAAATTGGTGCTAAGATATCCATCGTGTGGTCTGAAAACCCATCATATTTTATAGCATCATTCCAGTTAATTTTTTTAAATTGTAATGGATACTCCGATACACAATAACAGAATGTAGTCTTTTTCTTATTAAATAACTTGGAAATTTTTTCTTTATCACCACCCATTCCCATGCTGATAAAAATTTCTTTGTGACTACGATTTTTCTCTTTGAGAACTTCAAGTGAATATGGATCAATTAATTTACATGTTCGTGACGCAACTTTGAATTTTTTTACTCCTATTTTTGAAAGATATTTTACAGCTTCTGGATAAAACGCACTGCAAAAGAATTCAATATGCTCTTTATCCGAATATTCTTTTAGTCTTTTTGCCATTTGAAAAGTTAGCTCTGCTTTTTCAATTTGTTTCCAGTTGGGGTGAGATTTGTTATAGAGATCCTTTGCCCTCCACATTTGAAATTTTACCGCATCTGCACCTGCTTTTTTGCACTCACGGATGATTTTTTTAGCTTTTGAATAACTTCCTTCCCAGTTTGAACCTATTTCTGAGACTATGAACGCTTTCACAAATAAAATCACATAATGTATGTTTATTATAATTATAGTAGAATTTATCGAAAAATCTTAAACCATTAGTTATAAATTTTATTTAAGTAGCATGAAAAATGTAATGATTAGACAACCCGGCTATATGCCTAATTTAGGATTCTTCAAAAAAATTCAATCATGCGATCTCTTTGTTTTTTTGGATAGTGTTCAATTTTCTAAAGATAGTTTTGATAATAGAAATAGAATTAAGACTGACTTTGGAACGGAATGGATTACTGTACCACTAAAAAGACCTGTATTTGGGAAAAAATTAAACCAAGTTTCCATCTCTTATGATTCAGACTGGATTAAAGAACATTCAAATTTAATTTTTGAGAATTACAAATCAGCACCATATTTTTCCTCGTATTGGTATGAGATAGAAAGAATTCTGAATCAAAAATCTAAATTATTAATACATCTTAATCTTCATCTAATCGATTATTTTTTAAAGACTCTTCAGATTACAACTGAAACTCTAAAATCTTCTGAATTTTTAATTTCTAAGAATAAAACTGAAAGACTTGTAGAAATATGTTCTCAATTAAATGCAACATGTTACATATCTGGAATTGGCGGAAAAAGTTACATTGATGAATCTTTGTTCAAAAAATCTAAAATAAAATTAATTTATGAAAATTTCACTCATCCAAAATATAATCAGCTTCATGGAGATTTTATTAAAAACATGTCTATAATTGATTTGTTGTTGAATGAAGGTCCTAAATCTTCTAAAATTTTAAATAAGATAAATCTATTCTCACAATAACAAAATGTAGTGACTATTATACACTTACAAATGTTAGATACGATGTCTTTTTGAATACAATGAAAAAAAAAATTATATTTTGGATAGATGGAAATCTCTCTACATTTTGTATTCCAAAAAAAATACAACAAGACATAGACTGTGAGATGCATGCTATCTTTAACGTAACTAATAAGCCAAAGAAGTTCATTCAAAATCAAAAATTAATTGATTTTAAGTCATTCTCATTTTATCACGACAATGTTACAGATTTAAATTCTGAACCAGATTTGAATTATTTAAAACAGAAAGAGGAAGAATATAACCTGAATTTCATGACACTGTTACTTAATGATAGAATACTGTATAATTTCAATGATTTTTATCAATTTACAAGTAATCAAGTTCTTCGTTTATTGGAATTAGAAATAAAGTATTTTGAGAATCTATTTAACAAGATAAAACCTGATTACTTGATAATGAATCCTGTACTTCTTCGTCCAGGATATCTTTTTTACTTAATCTGCAGAGCAAAACAAATCAATATACTAATTCCAGTTTCCACCAGATTGCATGGAAGAAGTATAATATCAAATGATTGGGATGATCTTGGTTTTAATAAGAATAAATTTGCTAATCATGAAAAAAACCAAAATTTTGAAAGTATTCACAAAAAATTTGATCTTAGGGAAGAAGTTCGTGACACTAGTGAACGCTTCTTACGATCAAAATCTCTTGCAATTTCTGCCCTTTTCTCATTTCTCTTTTCAAAAAATTCTAATGTAAAAACGCATTATACCTATTTTGGTAGAACTAAATTCAAAGTATTACAAAATTATTTATTTGATATGCTTAGAACTAAATTAAGAAAAAATTTTATTGATAAAAATTTGAATTATGAATTAGAAAAAAATATCAAATTTGTCTATTTTCCATTACATATTGAACAAGAACGCACATTATTGATTGATGCACCATTTTACACAAATCAATTTGAAATAATACGTCATATTGTAAAATCTCTTCCGATAGATTACAAATTAGTTATAAAAGAACATCCTATGATGTACACCAGAAGTTGGCGAAGTATTAATGACTATAAAGAATTACTTAATCTTCCAAATACAATCTTGATGCATCCTTCTACCGATTCGACCGAGATATTGAAGAAATGCGATCTAACTATCTCTATTCACAGTAGTATAAGTTTTGAATCAGGATACTATAACAAACCTGCAATTATCTTTGCAAAAACTAGCTGGAGTATGCTTCCTCACATTTCTATGGTTGAATCTATTAATGATTTACCCATTATAATCCAAAAGGCACTTAATATGCGCGTCACACAAAATGAATTTAGCCAGTATGTTAGCTATATCGAAAAAAATTCGTTTGAATTTAATGCCGAGAAATTTTCACAAGATTTCTCTGACTACTTTAACTTTGGAGGTTATCTAGTAGATGTAGATATTTCAGATGAAAAAATGATGGAATTCTATAAGAAATTTTATAGTGAAATCTCAGTCTTGGCAAAACAACTAGAACAAAAAATACAAAGTTAACATTTCACAATTTTTCTTTTCACGAATTATTTGTCAATTCAAACGTATACTGAATGAGTTTAAAACCATTATTTTTAAAAAATTGCATTGATTTTTTATTTTTTGGATTAACATTTGCAAGATATCTACTTCTAGGATTACGCTTCATTAATTTAGTTAATGCATATTTACCAATATTCTTTCCTTGAAATCTTTTTAAAATGAATATGCCTATCTCATCATTTTTAGATAAATAGATAGAACCAACTTTTATTTTAGTATATTTCGATTCTGAACGAAGACCATCAAGAGAGAAAATGACGTACCATTTTTTGTATGGTTTCGATGTAATAAATTTTACATGCGAAGCGTATGTAGGCATTTTTTTATGTGAAATATTAACATACGAGTCTCGTTCTTTAAGTAAATCAAACAAGAACCTTGCATCCGAATCTCTAACAGGCCTCATAAAATATTCAGTTGACATTAGAAAGTTTACATGAATTAAACGATTAAATCTTGCTCTAGAATCATCAAAGCTTTAGATTTTATTAATAGTATTGTTTTAATTAGTGTAAATTTTTTTAAAAGATATTGATTAAAGGAAAAAAATTCCTCATTACAGGGGGTACAGGCTCGTTAGGTAAATCATTAACAAAAAAATTACTTGCTTCTGGAGCCGATACTGTTAGAATACTAAGTAGAAATGAAAGTAAACAGATTGAAATGGAAAATGAAATTAATGATGATCGTCTGAGATTTTTAATTGGCGACATTAGGGATGAAGCAAGATTACAATCTGCGTTTGAAGATATAGATATTATTTATCATGCCGCTGCATTAAAACATGTTCCAAAAATTGAGTATAATCCATTTGAAGCGATAAAAACCAATGTTATGGGTTCACAGAATGTAATTAATGCAAGTTTAAATCAGGACGTTGAAAAAGTAATATGTGTAGGAACTGACAAAGCAGTTTCTCCACAAAATACATACGGTGCTACGAAATTAATTATGGAAAAATTATTTGTTAGTGCTAATAACTATATTAGTGATGAAAAACATAGGACTAAATTCACTGCTTTGAGATATGGAAATGTTTTAGGTAGTAGTGGTTCTGTCATACCAAAATTTATTGAACAAATCAAAAAAAATCAGCCAATATATATCACAGACGAACGAATGACAAGATTTACAATAACAATGGAAGAAGCACTAGAATTTATTCTAAATGTAACAGAAATCTCTAAGGGCTCAGAAATTTTTGTACCTAAATTAAATTCATATGACATGGATCTTTTAACCTCTACATTAAACGAAATTATTGGATTAAAAGAAAAACAAATTATTGGAATACGCCCAGGCGAAAAACTTCATGAATTACTAATCAATAGTGATGAATTATCATATACTTATGAGCTTGAAGGTTATTACGTTATTCTCAGTCCACATGTAACAAAATTTCGTTCAGACAAAATCCAAAACATCTATCCTGGAATTACAAAGATCACCGATATGAATGCATATTCATCAGATACTGTCTCATGTATTTCAAAAGAAGATTTGAAGAGAAAAATATTAAATCTTAATTTAATAAATCCCTAAAATTTTATTCTAAAAATCAATTATTACAAATGTCTATAATTAAATTTTCAAAAATTTCTAAACCCAAATTATCAATACTCCTCAAAATCTTATTAAAAATTCTACTGAATACATCATGATTTAGACATGTATTGATTTCGGTATTATTAAATTCTACATTGTTGAAAGTAGAATCAATAGGATATATATCTAAAAGACTCGCATTCTCAAAATTTGTATTCGAGAAATCAACATTGCTAAATCTTGAGAATTGGAAATCTGTATTTTTTAAATCTGTATTCTTGAAAACAGAACTATAGTTATCAGAATTAACAAAACTTGAATTCTGCAAATTTGAATCAATAAAGTATGTTTTCCATAGTCTAGAATTATCGAATTTACTATCTTCTAGTCTGGAATTCTTGATTTCAGCGAATGTCATATCGGTATTCTCAAAATTCACAAATTTTGATGTTAAATTTTCAAAATCACTATCGTAAAATCTTACATTTTCAAAATTAACACGGTATAATTCTAAATTAGAAAAAAGTGTTCTTTCTAAATTACTATTTTTGAAGTCATTATTTCTTAGTTTTGAATTTAAAAATTTTGTTGCGACAAGACTTGATTCTTTAAAATTTGTATTCTCAATCTCAACATCTATAAAAATTGCTGAATCCAAATTGGTATTTGAAAAATTTACATCGAAAAATTTTGAATTACTAAAATCTGCACTAACAATGTTTGAATTTTGAAAATTTACATCATAAAACGATGAATTACTGAAATCTACAAATCTGAGATCCTTACCTGAAAGATCCTTACCTGAAAGATCCTTACCTGAAAAATCACATCCTGAAAGATCCTTACCTGAAAAATCCCTACATTTAGAATCATCTAGAATTGTATTTACTGAAGGAGAGATTCTAAAAATTTTACCATCACCAATAGAAACAATGTAAATCAAACCATCTGGGCCTTGTTTAATGTCTGTTATTCCTAAAAAACCAGTTGCTAAAATAATCTCATTTGGATTATCTTCTTTGTTTAAAACTAGATCCTGTAAGGCTTCGTCATCAAATTTGAATCCATCTCGATTTTCATTTAATTTAAAATGGTACAGTATACCAGCATGGAAACTTCCCACTAGTACAGAATTGCTATATTGTGGAAATTTTGATGATTCAACAAAATGTATTCCAGTTACGCCTATAGGTCTCTCCCAACTAAATTCTGGATCTGAATAAATAAAATCAGTGATTATTGGAATTTCTTGATCTGGTTTTATTGGTCCTTGAATTCTATTCCATCCGCTATTGAATTTCTTTTCTACAAGATTCACTTCATCAAATGACTCTGGGCCATTTTCTGTATCCCAAAGAATTCCTGTTTCTGGATCAAAATCTAATCCATATGTATTGCGGATTCCAATAGCGTAAATATCCCTCGGTACATTTAATGAGATTATCGAGCCGGTATTATCATTTTCACCTTCTGGATTATTTTGAAACAATCCATCACAAAAGCATGTATCGCCTATTGCACCATACACATTCCCATCTTTATCCGTAAACATTACCCCTGAATTATGTTGTGCAGATTCATTATTGTGAAACGATAATAACTCTTCTGGTTCACTTAAACTTTGACCGTCAAATGAATACTTTGTGAACCAATTAGTAGTACCATCATCTAAATTATTTGTGGTATAATGTAAATAGACATCATCACCATTTACTAAAATTCCAACTAATCCTTCTTCTGCAGTCTTACTAACTTCTAATTTAATTAGTGGTTCAGGAATCAAAACACCATTCTTAATTATTCTGACCGTACCCTTAGCTTTTTCAATTACTAGCATGTCATTACCAACAAAATCTATCATTACAGGGTATTCTAATCCTGAAATATATTCTTCAACAGCTAAACCTGAATCTTTAATAATAATTTTATTCTCTTCTTCAGCATTAGCAGAAATGTTGTCATTTTCTAAATGTACAAACATTATTATTAAAAAAACAAGTAATACATAGAAAATCTTATCCACTCCACAATTATTTTCTTTTCACTTTTAAAGTTAATCAGTTAATTTTCCTAAGAACATCATCTACTTGCAGATTGTTTTGAATAGAAATCCACATATAAAATGCTTAGAGTAACAATTTGTACAGAAATGAGATTATTAGTAACTGGAGGATTGGGTTTCATTGGAAGTAATTTTATACACTATATTTTAAAAAATTATCCTAACATTAGTGTAACTAATATTGATGCCGAATTGTCTGGTTCAAACCATGAAAATCTTTCAGAACTAAAAAATTCATCTAATTATCATTTTGTAAAAGGAAATATTACAAATAAGATCTTGATGGAAAAACTAATTGTAAATTGTGATTCTGTGATAAATTTTGCTGCAGAGTCTTTTGTTGATAAAAGCATTCTTGATCCTAATCAATTTTTGGTTTCTAATATTCGTGGAACATATACTATTTTAGAAATTATTCGTAAATACAAAAAACGTTTTATTCAAATTTCGACTGATGAAGTTTTTGGTAGTCTTGTTAATGGTTCCGCCGACGAAGAGTATAGATTTTTGCCATCTAATCCATATGCAGCCACTAAAGCATCGGCAGAATTACTGGTTAATTCGTATGTCAAAACTTATGATATTGATTGTGTAATTACACGATGTACCAATAATTATGGACCTAGACAATTTTATGAAAAACTCATACCTAAAACTATATTTCTAGCTTTTCAGAAGAAGAAAATTCCAATTTATGGAAAAGGACAAAACATTCGTGATTGGATATTTGTTGATGATCATTGTGATGCCGTGTATCAAGTTTTACTCAATGGTAAGACAGGAGAATCTTACAATATTTCAGCAAATAACGAAATTAATAACATTACAATTGTTGAAAAAATTCTAGAAATAATGGGTGAATCTACTGACTTAATTGAATTTGTTGAAGACAGACCTGGTCATGATTTACGTTACAGTCTTGATTCCTCGAAGATACGAAATTCAATGAATTGGAATAATAAAACCAACTTTAATGATGGATTAGAAAAAACTATTTCTTGGTTTCAAGATAATTTTGATTCTGAAAAAATCCATAATGATGTTCTAAATCCAACACCTTGGAAAACTAATAATTAGTAAATTTGTTTGTTAATGTAATAATTCTGTCAACTTGAGATTCTGTTAAATTTGGATGCATAGGAATTGTAACAATTTCCTTTCCAATTCTTTCAGTAATTGGTAATTTTTCATGATTTTTGTATAATGAAAATGTATGAATTGGTTTGTAATGCGTTCCTGTTTCCACACCTTCATTTTTCAAAATCTCTCTGAATTTCTTTCTATTTTTTACACATATCCAGTATAAGTGATATGAACATTCTTTTTGATAAGGCATTTTATGTTCGATTTCTAATTCTGATGAATAGTGCTTTGCAATTTTTTTCCTCATAGAATTCATTTTATTTAATTTTTTTAGTTGTTCAAGCCCAACTGCAGCAGATATCTCATTCATGTAATAATTATTACCTAATTCCTTGATTTCATATTCATCATTAGTTCTATTAGTTATACCACACCATCTTTTTGATTCAATCTCATTTCGAATACTCTTGTGATTTTTATGATTAATAGCAATTAATCCACCTGTTGGCATTGAGAGATTCTTTACAGGATGAAAGCTGAAACACACTGCAAATCCATGACTACCAATTTTCTTTTTTTTATAGAATGCCCCTGCTGCATGTGCCGCATCTTCTATAATTGGAATTTTGTACTTTTTTGATAATTTTATCATTTTATCAGTAATAGCTGGCATTCCACCAAAGTGTACTGGTATAATGGCCTTAGTATTTTTTGTCAATGACTTTTCAATTGTTTTTTCATCAATACATAGAGTTTTAGGGTTTATTTCTACAAATATCGGCTTTCCTCCGTTTTGTAGTACACAGTTTGCAGTTGAAACAAAACTTAGTGATGGAATTATAACTTCTCCACCTTTAATTTTTAATAATGAAACTGCAATATTCAGTGCAGCTGTTCCACTATTTACTGCGAGACATTCATCTGCATTAACAAATCTTTGAAATTTTTGCTCAAATTTCTTAACCAATCCAGAACCTGATCCTGAAGCCCAAAATTTACTTTCTAATGCTTTCATTACAGCAGTTTTTTCTGCATTGTCAATAAACGGTTCAAATAATTTAATCTTCATATTTCTCTAAAAATTTTCTAAATATGTTGTTTAATTGATTAATCTGATTCAATGATTTTTCATTTAATAACTCAAGGTTAGGAATTACACAATGACCGCCAATGAACCCAGGAAACAATTTTGGTCTATTGCCCAACACTTGATGAATTTCATCAGAAAATGACCACATTTCATCATAATCAACGGAGAACTTCTGACATATTATCTGACTGATTTGTGCATAATTTATCAACCAACCATAATATGATGTGTCACAAATTATTTTTGCTAATTCTAATGTAATTGGACTAGAAACCTTCTTTGTCTTAATTCCAGATTTTTTCATTAATACTGCAAATTTTTTTGAAGCCAGTTTTGAGCCGGTGATTTTCTCATCTAAAGCAAAAAATTTACTATATAACTTAAGATCATGTATCATTCTTTTATGTACACCACGAGTTGCACTGTAGATTATCGGAATTGGAATTTTTTTCTGAATTTTTTCAGTTGTCTGAGGTTTGATTGTACTATGAATTACGATAAACTCTGGTGAGAATTTCTTATTCAGTTTTAAAATATTAGAAATAAAATCTTTATTGTATGGTATGCAAACATGAAGAAAACGTGTAGGAAATACCTCCATTTTTTTTTGATTTTTTGGTATTAATTTTGGATTAATATCATACCCATAAACAATATCTGTTTTTGACAGTATTTTGAAAATAGGCAAACCGATTTCCCCCAAGCCTGCAACAACATCTTTTTTCAATAACCGTACTTCAAAAACAGTGGTTTTAATCATTACCATAAAACAATTCTAATAATCTCTCACTCTTTTTCTAGAATTATTTGCATAATATTTCCCCAAAATGGAAAACTATCTTTTTTTCCTTCTTTGATTAATTCCATTAGGCTTTGACAATCATTTTCTAAGTTTGCATATGCAGTTTCTAAGTATGGGTATGAAAACTCATAGATTTTATATTTATAGATATTACATATCTTCATTATAGAGTTTTTATTGAAAATTAATGTGTGTGATTTTTTATCAAACAGATTCCATTTATCTTTTAAGTAATAATATAGAACAGATTCTGAATTAGGCAGACTGTAAATAACTATTTTTAATTTATCAGAACCAATTTTTGAAATTTTTTTCAATGTTTCTTGTAAATCACTACCTAAAAATTGGAACGATCCCCTGAATATTATACAATCAAATTTTAAATCAGTTTCAAAATTTATTAGATCTGTGTTAAAAAAACTAATTTTTGAATCACATTCTTTTTTTGCAATATCGATTGCTTTACAATCTGTATCTATACCATAAAGTTGGAATTCAGAAATGTTTAGCATAGTACTGAGAAACTCTCCAGTTGAGCAACCTACATCTAGAATTTTACCACTTGAAATGTTGTTTTTTAGATGTTTTGCATCCAGCGAATATTGAATTTGTCTTAATTTTCCTGACGCAGATTCTATTTTTCTTGCCGTGCTATAATTTTCCAAATAGTTTGTATCTTTCCCCTCTTTATCATCAATATACTGTAACATACAATTTTTACAATTATAAACAGTGCAACTCTCCATCACTATTTCATTTGATTCTGTTGAATTACAAAGTGGGCAACTATTCATCATAACATTCTACCAACCCTATCACACATTAATTCTTTCTTGTGATTGTAAATAAATCAAAATTTTCTTTTTTATAGTTTAACGAGACTAAATTTTTTCTATCAAACCTTTTTTCATAAGAATTTCAGATGCCCTCTTTATATTTTCAATTTTAATTTTTGAACGCTTTGATATATCTAATAAATTATTCTTACCATCACAAAAATTCAAAACCCAAAATAATGAAATTTTATCATCTGGCGTTAATACATTAGAAGGATCTGCTGGAACTCCCCCAATTTTATCATATAATCCTCTTTTGCCTAGATTTGGTTCACATTTTTGGATTATAGTTTTAAAAATCAAGTTGTTCTCATTGGCATCCGTGTTTTCATTTTTTTTATTTTGTACTGATTGTTCTTCTTCAAAACACGCGTCTTCCAATTTTGAAATAATTTTCACATATTTTTCAAATGAATCATGTAGATGTTCTGAATCAACAAAATCTAAATTATCTGCAGATGTATGATACTCCGGAAATCTTGCATAAAGGGTTCTAGCTAATGAACCTATGAATAAATTAAATCCTGGAGAAGAGAACTGTCTTTCGTTACTTCCATATGGGAAAAAATCAACAATCTCATACTTTTCATTCGATTCTTCCAAAACCTCTTCTACTATTTTATCAATAATTGTATTATCATTTCTTGTTTTTTTGTAAGTTAGATGACCTCTATCTCCTAAACAAGTTGCAACCAACCCACATTGAATTTTTTTCACATTCTTTTCGTTAAGATATAACCAAGTTATGGCACCAATTGTTTCTGGTATAAACAAAAATCTATATGAATATTTCAATTTCTTTTTTGAAAGATATTTTGCAAGAAATGTCAAGAGTGCGATTCCACTACAATTATCATTAGCCATTGATGGATGACAAACATAACATGAAAGTAGAATTTCATCATCGGTTTCACCTTTAAGAAAATATTCTCCAAATGTTAGGTGACCATTTTCTAATGTAGATGAGACTACCACCTCATATTCGTCATCCGTTAATTTATCAAACTCCTCATATGTCATACAAAATCCCCAATTTTCTTCATAGTATGATGTCCTATAAGGAATTGATTTTGGATATTCTGGCAAAGTAAAGATATGTTCTTTTAATTCTTTTAAGGAAACTTTTTTGTTTATTGGCATACTATAATTTAAAACATGTAAGTTTGTTTTTTTAAAATCAATAATTTTTTCTCCATTTGAATTTTTTACATATCCGTCTTTAATGTTCCATTCTTTAGGAACTGTCCAATCAAAAACATTCGTACCACTCGGAATTTCATGGATCTCAAGTGGTATGTGATTCCTAATTATGTCTAAAGTATCTCTCACTCCATTTCCTGTAATACTTCTGCAAATTGGAAATAATTCAGTTATCAAATCATACATTTCTTTTCCAGTATTTTGAAGACTTGTCTCCTGAAAATCAATTGTATTATTCAATGATTAAATCCAAGAAAAACGACTTAATATAACTGCTCAAATTCATAATTACAAATTATTATCTAATTTATTTTTTATAAAATCTATTGAGTTTACTGGTGATGGATCAATTTCATTAATCACTGAATTATAGATAGATGTGAAATCTAGCATATAGATTAAAGAGACTAATTTTGTCAGAATACTACCATTTACAGAAAAGATTTCTTTGTATTCAATCTCATTTCGTTTTAAGAACTCTTTAAAAACATCCCATCGTTCTTTAGTCCTAATATGATCGTCTACACCTTGAATTAAAATTGGTTGGACATTTGATGGTCTTTCCCAAGCTACAATACCGTTGTGGGACGTTTCAATAATATCTTCATACATGACATGTGTCTTTGAATTTTCTTGCATAGAATTTTTAAATCTTATAGCTGCAGCTTGCAATCCCCAAGGATAATAGACTATTGGTATCTCTTTAATCCATTCAGCTAGGTTAATTGCTATGTTAGAAGAATCCAAAAAATCTGTGCTTATTCTTCTTTTTACATCATGAAGTTCTTTTATTGATTCATCTATCTCATTCTTATCTATTGGAATAATTTCTTCTAGAATTTTTAATGCAGAATATAAAAACCCCAGTAATGATGCTCTGGGGGAATGATTTTGTCCAATTTGAAAATGATTGATGCTATTTTTTTTACAAAACTCTTGCACTAATCCACCTGATGATAAACCAATAAATTTTCCATTTATTTTATTTGCATTTTTTAATATTGATAATGTCTCTTGTGTATTGCCTGAGATGCTGGTACATACAACTAATGTATTTTTGTCTACTGTTTTTGGTAACAAATATCCTTTTACGACTGAAACGTGAATATCTGTTCTTGAAAGAATTGAAGAGAAAATATCTCCAATTGTACCAGAACCACCCATTCCTGCAAAGACAATATTATTGATATCTTTTATATCGATTTTAGAAAAGTTCTTAGCGTAAAATTCTTCAGCAATATCTGGCCATCTGTTATATGTATCATACATTTTCTGTGAATCAATTTTTCTCAATAATTCAATTGTTAACAACTTATTCCAAATGAAAGTTTTTGATTTATAAAATGTAGCAATGATTGATACGATTTAATACAAACTTTTAATGGTAAATATGGAAAATTTTAGATAATGACTGATTTTTCTGTACATCCTCTTGAGAAACATTTCACGAAGGATATCAATGATGGTCATTTCAATGGTGAATTAACAGTTGTTTGGAGGGATTGGGACAAATTACTTAAAAATCATCCAAAAATGGTTTATGTTAGTTCGATTAATCCGGGTGAAATTAAAGGTCCGCATATTCATACAAAAAGAACAAGTTACTTTATTTGTATTCATGGAAAAGTATTATTCATCATAAGAAATTCTGATGGGAAATATTCGGAAATTGAATCTAGCGCTGAAAATCCAGTGTTAGTTCAAATCCCGAACAATGTTCCTTCGGCTCACATAAATCTAGATCAAAACATATCACGTGTCCTTGCATTAGCTGATATCTCTTGGAAACCAAATGATAATGAAATGATTAATACTAATTTTGATGATTATAACTGGAAAAAATGGATAGACTAACTATCATGAGTAATGAATTAATTATCATTTTTGAAAATTCTGATGATCTAGAAGAATTATTGGAATTAAAAAAAAATCAAAACACAATAATTATTTCAATGAATTTTTCTGCTCATAAAATACTAGAAGATGCAAACATACAACACATCATCTCTGATACTTTTTTAACTGATTCTGAAAGAAAAAATATACAATTTCAGGCCGAAACATTATCTGATTGGTATAAAAATTCTAAAATTAATAACAACTTAATCTATCATGATGTTAATCTTGGTTCATTAATTAAACTTGAATTTATAAACATATTAGTTAATTTTTTAAAAAAATTTTTTGAATTTTATAAAATTTCATCTTTTTATCTTAATTCGTCTTTTCATTGTACTAATACATCAAAGGAAATAATGAAAAATTTCACCAAAAATATTTCAATTTTCAATTTGCATGAAACAGCTTCAAATTTTTCTCCATTAGATGATCTGAAAGTTGGATATACAATTGGTACAAAAAATCATAGTTTTGAAATAAAACTTTCAAAAAAGATATTTTCAACTTTAAAATCTTTTTCAGAAATAACCTCAAAGATGCTAGTAAAACCAAAACCTATGAAACCAAATACAAAATGTATGCTATTCTCAGAATTTAATACGATGAAGCAAAAAAACTTTCTAGTAGAAAATCCTCACCAATTTGTTATATACAATAGGCGTCAACCCGTTATCTGGAATAAAACAACAATTTCATTAATCAAAAATTCTCAAGCAAGAATTGAAAGCGAAAATACCCTAAGCTCAAAAACTCTAAAACATAATTCGATTAGAACATTCAAATCTTTTGAACATGAATTAGATGAATTGTTTAATAATGATTCCATTTTTACAGAAATTTTTAAATTTAATGATATGTCGTTTTGGCACTTGATAAAAACTAATTTTATAAAATTATTTAAAAGAAGAACTTACGAAAACATCTATGAAATTGAACTTACAGAAAAATTATTAAAAAAATATTGTTTCTCTGGAATTATAATCAATAATGATGTGGGATCTCAAGAGCAAATTATCTCCCAATTAGCAAAAAAACAAAATATTTCAATATTCTTAAATCAACATGGTTTGATTTTTGATACAGAAGCTGCTTTAGGCCATAATCTACACGGTGGTGTTATTTCATCAACATCTGATTTTACATTAGTCTGGGGAAAAGTGGATCAAAAATACCGCGAGGCTTGTGGCATAAACAGAAATCGAATCATTGAAATTGGCTCTTCATCTTTTGACAATCTGGAAAAAACTAAACCTGACTTTACTAAAACTGATTATGTTGTTTTAGCAATCCAATCTCCTACAGATGAGAATGTATTTGATCTTACAACTCAGATTAGACAAAAAAACATTGAAACTATTGAGTATGTTTGTAAATTGCTTACAAAACTAAAATTAGATCTAGTAATTAAAATGCATCCAGATCCAAATGAATTTAATCCTACAAAAATTGCTCATACTATTAATCCAAATATACAGATTATTCAAAATGGAAATTTTGCATCAATTATAAAAAACGCAAAGTTTGTTATTGTTATTGATTTTTCAACAGTAATCTTAGACTGTCACATTTTAAAGAAACCTGTTATATCTTTACCAGTAAAGGACAAACTCGGTATTCCTACTGCATTAAAAAATGGATCTTGTTTATACATAAACACAAACGATCTTGAACAAACCATACACAAACTTGAAGACAAAGATTTCTATGAAAAAATAATTCAAAAAGGATTAATCAATGCATCAGAATATTTATCATTTAGAGATGCTGGCGCCAAACAACTTACAAATCTACTTGAGAAATATACAGTAGTTGATAATACATGAAAATTGGTATAATAGTCCAAACCAGAATGGGTTCTATCCGTCTGCCTGGAAAGGTACTGATGAAGGCAGATGAAAGAGATGTGATGTTAGATTATTCAATAAATCAACTAAAACATTGTAAAAACTCAGATGAATTAATCATTGCAACCACAAATCTAGAATGTGATGATATTATTGAAGAGCATTGTAAAAATCTTCATGTAGATGTTTTTCGAGGAGATGAAAAAGATGTTCTAAGCAGGCATTATTTGTGTGCAAAACAGTATTCTCTAACCCATATTGTAAGAATTCCATCAGATAAACCGTTGATTGATCCCCAGATCGTCGATATGATAATTAAATTCTTTATTTCTAACGAGTTTGATTATGTGGCAAATTTTGGCGTAACTGAAAAAGATGGAGTTCTGAAACTTCGTTCTACCTACCCATCTGGTACTGAAGTTGAAATGTTTTCATTTAAGGCACTGGAATATTCTTGGAAAAATGCTAAAACTAATGATGAACGTGAACATGTAACTCCATATATTTACTTAAATCCAGACAACTTTAAAATCAAAATTCTTGATCAAACAAAAAATTTTTCACATTTAAGATGGTCTCTTGATTATGAAAATGATGTTACTTTAATTCGTGAATTAATAAAAAAAATTCATAACAGACCAATCTTGATGGAAAATATAGTAGATTTACTAGAAAAGAATCCTGAAATAACTACAATTAATCAATTAAATAAATGAACACCAAGAATTATTTATCCGATTTTTTACTTTGATACATGGTATTAAGAACTATTGAATGGAAAGACAATTCTGTAGTAATGATTGATCAAACCAAATTACCAAATACTCTTGAATATGTTACTTACACTGATTATAATCAAGTTGCTGATGCAATTCGCAATCTAGTGGTTAGAGGTGCTCCGGCAATTGGCGTATCTGGTGCATTTGGTCTTGCTTTAGCTGCATTGCAAAGCAATGCTACTGAAAAAGAGGAACTAATATCTTATTTAGAAAATGCTAAAAAAATTCTATTTGAAACAAGACCTACCGCGGTGAACTTGGTATGGGGGTTAGATAAAATCATGCAAGTTGCAAATAAAGCAACTAGTGCAGATGAAATTAGAAATAATGTTGTTGAATATGCAAAAAAAATGGCTGAAGAAGATATACAAATTAACATGACTATTGGGAAAAACGGTTCTGAATTATTCAATGATAACGACACTATAATGACTCATTGTAATGCAGGTGCACTTGCTACAGTTGGTTATGGTACTGCATTAGGAGTTATTCGTGCAACAAAAGATAGTGGTAAGAATGTAAAAGTAATCGTAACTGAGACTAGACCTGTACAACAAGGTTCAAGATTAACTGCATTTGAGTTAAAACATGATGGGATTGATGTTATCTTGATTCCTGATACTGCAGTTGGTTATACTATGGCAAATGGTCTTGTAAACAAAATTATTGTTGGTGCTGACAGAATACTTAGAACCGGTCATGTGTATAACAAAATTGGAACCTATCAGATTGCAATTATGGCAAAACAACACGATATTTCATTTTATGTTGCAGCTCCACTTTCTACGTTTGATATGAAAAGTAATCCTGAAGACATAATAATTGAACAAAGAAAAGCATCTGAAGTTACTGGAATTGGAGATAAAAAAACTGCGCCTGATGGAATAGACGTAATCAATCCGGCATTTGACATGACTCCACCAGAACTAATTTCTGGAATTATAACTGAAAATGGCATAGCAAAACCACCATTTGAGAAATCTATAAGACAGTTATTTCCAGCTAATTAATAGAAAGTTTTTATTTATTCCATGATTTTGTCAACATATGAGTCAAGTTAGTTCTGAACAAATTAAAAATTCACTTAAACAATGTATGGATCCAGAAGTTCCTCTAAGTATTGTAGATATGGGATTAATCTACGGAATTGATGTTACTGAAAATAATGATGTTAATATTAAAATGACAATGACTACCAAAGGATGTCCACTACATGATACTATGGTTGATGATGTTACTAGATATGCAAAAAAAGTTCCTGGTGTAAATAACGTTCAAGTTAACATAGTTTGGGATCCCCCATGGTCTATGGATAAGATGTCTGATGATGCTAAAGCAAAAATGAAAGGTTTTGGAAACCAGTCTACACCTGCACCAATCAACTATGAAACATCGTTACCGCAAGGAGTAGGCAAAATGGTGAAACAAGAAGACGGTTCTATGATGCTAGCTAACGAACATGACCAAGGATTCATGGTAAACCAAGCAATTATCGACTTTTGGAGATCATGTAATGGAGAAAGAAAGGTTACAGAATTAATAGATCTTTTTGCGCAACAGACGGGATTACAACGTTCCCAAGTAGAAAAAGAAGTAATGCAGCTTTTAAAACAACTTCATGAGGGTGGGTTATTGGTTATACCAGACCAAAATGAAGCACCTAATGTTGAATTCAAAAAACAAAATTAATTTCTGATAAATCACTCTCTGTGAAATTATTAGATTACTTTTTATGAAGATAGAAAAAAAATTAATTATGCAATTAACGTATATGAGTTCTGCATCCGTTTTGATAAAAGACGAAGATTCTACACTACTTACTGACCCTTGGTTTGTTGATGGGGAATTTTATGGTTCATGGTACAATTATCCACCTTGCACTATAAAATTTGATGAACTAGAAAATATTGATGGAATTTACATTTCTCATATACATCCAGATCATTTTAGTGTAAAAACGTTAAAAAAAATGAATAAACATATCCCAATATTTATTCATAAATTTCATGCAGATTTTCTAAAAAATGCAATAGAAAGATTGGGATTTAACGTAATTGAGGTTGAACATAATAAACGTATAAACATTAAAGACAATCTGAATCTAAGAATTCTAGCATCAGATGACTGTGATCCTAGTTTATGTATGAAATATTTTGGTTGTGGAATAGCTGAAAAAACATTAGGTTCAACAACAATTGATACATTATGTGCGATTGACAATAATGAACAAGTAATAATTAATACAAATGATTGTCCATTTCCACTTGCTGAAAAAACAGCATCAAAAATTAAGAATAGTTATAACCATATCAGTTTTCTATTATTTGGATATTCATCTGCAACTGCATTTCCTCAATGTTTTGAATTATCCAGTGATGAACTAGAAAATTCTCAAAAAGAGATTGTTCAAAAATTCTTATCACAAGGTGAATCGTACATTAATATTTTTCAACCTGATTTTTATATGCCATTTGCTGGCAGATACGTTCTTGGGGGAGAAAAATCAAAATTAGAAAAAAAACGTGCAAAAATTGAATTAGATGACGCTTTCAATTATTTCTCAAATTCATCTACCATAAACCATGAATTACATAAATGTGTCATACTTAATCAGGATTCAATTTTTGATTTGACAACTGGAAAATCAAACCAAAAATACATTCCTGTTGATAAAGAACAAAAAAGAAATTATGTTCAAGCACATTTGTTAAAATTAAAATATGACTATGAAACTGATAAATTGCCTTCTTTAGAAGATTTCCTAGTTTTAATTCCAAAATGCATTGAAAGATTTGATGCAAAACGAAAACAGCTAAATTTTTCTTCTAACACACAGATTTTTATCACGTTACCAGAAAATAAAATGCTGAGAATCTCTTCAAATGGAGAAGCCCATCAAATTATATCTAAAAAAAATATTGAGGAATTTGATAGATATTTAGTAATAACAACTGATTTTAGATTGTTATTAAGAATAATGAGTGGACCTAAATTTGCACATTGGAATAATGCCGAAATCGGTTCACATTTAGAATTTATTCGAAAACCAAATGTCTATGAACGTGCACTTTTTTACTGTCTAAATTTTTTTCACGTCTAGAAGTTCAGATTTCTTTTATTTCTGTTATCTTAGCTAACACTGAGTCCATTTTAACAATTGCACGTTTACCTTCCCAGCCTAACGCAACATACCAATCGCCAGCATCATCGTCATATTTTGTCTCTAAAGTTTCAATTTTTTTCATTTCTGTCTT
>Ga0310122_10000719_pt1 | contig 20855 bp, 20 predicted proteins | sample CB6_Bottom_1051__FD_203503 | JGI IMG/M metagenome (GOLD analysis project Ga0310122, IMG submission 203503) | Marine microbial communities from Western Arctic Ocean, Canada - CB6_Bottom_1051 | ecosystem: Environmental > Aquatic > Marine > Oceanic | place: Canada: Western Arctic Ocean | collected...
GCGCTATGTCGTCGAGGCCCGGTTGCCCGGCTTTCGCAGCGACACCCTGTCGGTCACGGTGACCGCCGGCGTGATCTCTGGGGGCAACCTCAGGTTAGAGATCGCGCCTCTCGCAGAAACGGTCACTGTGACCCGCACCGAACAACCCCTGTCTGTCGTGCCGAATTCGATCGCGGTGGTACAGCGGGACCAGATCGAGTTCGCGCAGCGCCGCACATCGCTCGATGAGGCGCTGCGTGGCATTCCCGGGCTGTTCGTGCAGAATCGCCGGAACTACGGCTTGTCGGGCGGCATCGGCATCAGCATTCGGGCGCCGCAGCCGCGGTTCGGTCTGCGCGGCGTCGCCATCATCCAGGACGGGATTCCAATCACTACCGCCGACGGCACCACGGAGCCGGGCAACGTCGATCTGGGGTCGGTGGGGCGCATCGAGGTCATTCGCGGTCCCAGTTCTGTGCTGTACGGGAATTCGGCTGGCGGGGTGATCAACCTCACCACCACGTTCGACCGGTCGCGCCGGCTCACCATCCGGCCTGACGTGCAGTTCGGCAGCTACGGTTACAACCGGCAGCAGATCCGCGCCGACGGTGGCAACGCCAAGACACAGTTCATGTTCAGCGCGAGTCGGTTCGAAACCGACGGATTCCGCACGAACAGCCACGCGGAGATCATCCAGACGAACCTCGTGGTGCGCCGCGAGCTGGGACCGAACACCGAACTGCGCGGCGTGTTCAATTTCAACGACACGCCCTACGCCGAGAGTCCGAGCTTTCTGAACGAGGCCGACGCGCGGGGCGATCCCCTCAGGGACAACGACGGTGTGTGTCTCTCCGGCGCGTGTATGGCTCGGGGCGTGGCGTTGTCACGCAATTGGGGCGAGGCCGCGAGACAGGGTCAGGGCGGCCTGACGCTCGAGCATCGATTCAGCGGGACGGATCGCCTCCGGGTGACCGGGTGGGGCATGTGGCGCGACCTCGATGCGGTTGGGGCGTTTCGCAACGTCGAGCTCGGTCGGAACGGATTCGGATTTCGGTCGGAGTATCTTGGTGGGACACAGGCCGGCACCGTCGGCCTCGACTGGGCGGCCGGGTTTGATGTGTCGTCACAGAACGACGACCGCATGGAGTTCAGTCAGGTGGCTCCGGCGGTGAGCGGGGAACGGGCGACGAGCGGGACGCTGCGAGTCGACCAGACGGAGGACGTGTTATCCGCGGGGCCGTTCGCCCAGATCGGGATCTCGCCGAACGACCGGGTCCGCTTCAGCGCCGGGGTCCGGTGGGACTACTACGACTTCACGGCGGGTGACCGAAAATTCGATGACGGGGACCAGTCCGGCAATCGGACCATGAGCCAGGTGAGCCCGGCGATCGGGGTCACGGTGGCGGCGGCGCCCGGTGTGAACCTGTTCGGCAATGTGGCGACCGCCTACGAGACGCCGACTACCGTCGAGCTGTCCAATACCCCGACCGGCGCGGGCGGGTTCAATCAGGAGCTCAATCCCCAGGACCTGACCAGTGTCGAGTTCGGGGTGCGCGGGCTGATCAGTCCAGCCCGATTGCGCTACGAGGCGACCGTGTTTGTGTCGACCGTCGACAACGCACTCGTGTCGTTTCAGAACGATGATGAACAGACCTTCTTCCGCAACGCCGGCAAGTCGTCGCGTGACGGGGTCGAGCTGGCGCTCGAGTGGGTGCCGACGTCCAGCTTCAATACCCGCGTGGCGTACACATATCAGGACTTCGTGTTCGAAGAGTTCGTGACCGGCGGCAATGATTTTGCCGGTAACCTCGAGCCCGGCGCCCCGCCGCACCGCATCTTCTTCGGCGCCAACTACACTGCGCCCTTTGGCCTCCGGTCCGGGGCGACCGTGCGCTGGGTCGACAGGTTCGCCGCCAACAATGCCAACACCGTCTACAACTGGTCCTACGCCGTCGTCGACCTCCGTTTCGGATACGACGGCCAGTGGGGCGGGGTTGACGTGCGGCCGTTCCTCGGCATCGACAACCTGTTCGACGAACGCTACAACTCGTCGATTATCACAAACGCGTTCGGGGGCCGGTACTTCGAGCCGTCGCCAGACCGAGAGTTCTACGTCGGTTTCACGATTGGGACCGGCGTGCGCTAGCGGCAAGAGCACGCGCCACGGTCACGCCGTGACGCCGTCCGACCGTGCGTCCACACGTCCTTCGATCCCCGCGGTTGATGACCGGTGGTCGATGACGAAGACGACCCGAGGCGGCCGGTCGGGATCAGAGCGGTGTCACGCCGCCTGTCGAGCAGACCACGGAAGGGAGAGCACGTAGATTCATGACCGTCCAACCCGCTCAAGAGATGGGTTTCGACCGCGCCAACGAAGTAGTTCAGCGGTTCCAGAAGGAGTCCACCAAGTGGCTCTACGGTCTCGATGAGGCTGCTCAAACACTTTCCTGGGCGTTCTTCACGCTCTTGCCGTATACGGACAAGCTGAGCCAGAGCAAGCTGCTGCGCCAGCCCCACGTGATGTTCAGGGGGCCGACCGGCACTGGGAAGACCGACCTCGTCAGCGCGTGCGCGATGGCGATCGACGCCAAGTTCGAGCGCATCCAGGGGATGCCCACCTACATGCCCGAGGACATCCTCGGTTACGAGACCATTGTCGAAGGAACCGACGGCAGTCGGAAGCTGGTGTTCAAGCCGGGCAAGTTGATGGCGCACATCGTGCTCATCGACGAGGACAACCGGTTGTCGGGGAAGACGAAGGCGGCGGTGCTCGAAGGCATGGAGGAGAGTTCGGCCACCTTGAGCTCGGACTACGGCAACCTCGCCGAGGGCAAGACGTTGCCGCTGTTCCCGTTGTCGTGCGATTTCTCGGATATCACGGGGCCGCGCTTCTTCATGGTCATCTGCACCGAGAACATCTTCGGTGAAGAGGAGGGGACATTCGCCAACCCGGTGGCGCAACTGGACCGCACCACGCTCTCCATCAATATGTTGGATCCGGAGAGTGAGGAGGACGAGTACAAGATCAGCGCGCGCAACGTCGTCGGCAAGAAGGTTGAAAAGCTGACCGACCTGTACGAGGTGCTCGAGATCGCCCAGTACATCTACGACAACGTCGAGATGTCCGAGTACGGCCAGCAATACAAGGTGCGGCTCATTCGCAACACCAGGCCCCATCGCGTGGTGGGGCGAGCCGCCCGGACGGTCAAGGAATACATTCGGGTGGGTATCTCGCCGCGGGTCCATTTTCACATCGAAGCGGTCGCACGCACGTTCGCGTTCTTCAACGGCGACCTGAAAGTCACGCCGGATCACATCAAGGCGGTGGCGCGTCCCGTGTTGGCGCATCGCCTGGTGCTGCGCGAGGGCATGGAGTTTTCGGTCGACAAAGAAGAGCTGCTGGACCAGATCCTGCGGGACATGGAAGTTCCGCCGTGGAAGTAGAGGAACTTTATACTCGGTTTCGTGACATCAAGCACGGGATCCGAGCCCGAAAGCGCTCGACGAGCATGCACTTCGGTGAGCACAAGAGCGGATACAAGGGAGCTGGCTACGATATCGTCGGGGTCGATCAATGGAGACCGGGACAGCCTCTGAAGGACGTCGCATGGAACATCAGCATGCGTACCTATCCGGAGAAGCTCTACCGGATCGAGCGGATGGAGCCCAAGGAGCTCCGCACGCTCATCGTGTGCGACCTGTCCTATTCCACGCTGTTTCAGGTGTCGCAGGCGTCGAACAAGGCGCTGTTGATGCTGGATCTGCTTGGCAACATCGGGCTGACGCGGTCCAACGTCAGGGATCCGGTGGGGTTGCTGGGGTACTCCGATCGCATCGAGCTCTTCATGCGGCCAAAGCTGGGATCGTCGCAGATTTTCCACATGGCCCATCAGATTTTCGACAAGTTGAATCTCGAGCGCGAGTTCCCCAAGAAGCGGCCGGCCCACCTGCGGGTGGCGCTCGATTTTATGCTGGGGCGGCTCAAGACCCGGCACTCGGTCGTGCTGTTGACCGACCTCGTGGACATCGTGAACGACCCGGACGCCATCGACTACAAGCGCCTGAGGACACTCGGGTCGAAGCACGATATGATCGTGCTCATTCTTGATGACCCGGACGAATTTCGTGTCAAGAGCCGATTCGGCTATATCCGAATCTCGGATATGGAGACGGGCAAGCAGACCGTGATCTCAGCCCGCAAAGCCGCAGCCATTCGTCGTCGAATCGAAGAGGTGCGCGAAACCGTGGCGTACAGGTTGAAGCGGAAGGCCGGCATCGACGCCTGCGTGCTGACACCGGACAATCACATCGAGGAGTTGCCCAAGTTTCTGATTTCTCGCACCGCCCGGTAATGGACCAACAGGTGGACATGACAGGCACCGCAAGCATGCCAAGCACGATACGCACCTCCACGATCGCCCTCAGCGCCCTGCTTCTGGCTTCCACGGTCGCGCTGGCCCAGCCGCCGGCGGTGGATGATGCCCCCATGGGGCCGGTGCGGGTCGAGACCCTGGAGCTCGAGCCGACGGTCGTCAAGACCGGTGATCTGATTATCCAACGCTACCGCCTTCGGTTTCCGGATCTGGTCTCGGACGGACAGGAAATCATCATCCTCGAAGACCGCGTAGCACCAGAAGCCTTGCCGGTGCACCCCTTCGAAGGGGTCTCGTTGAGCGTCGACAAGGACCTCGTGGAGGGCGAACACATCTGGGAGTTCGAGTACGGGTTCCGGCTGGTCGACCCGAACAAGATGACCTATCTCCTGCCAAACTTCAGCTTCTATTACCTGGTGCGTGACCTGGGCGAGGACATCGAAGACGCCGAGGTGCAGCAGGTCGACGGCGGACAGGGGCTCGTGCGCTATGTCACGTCGATTACCGATGAGCCGCTGTTGAATATTCGCGACACCATTGAGCTCGGCGCTTTCGCCGGGCGGGCCACCTTCTTCCAGACGCTGGGCTGGGCGGTGGCTCCGCTGCCGCTGCTGCTCTGGTTCGTGATGCTCGTGCGGTTCGCGCGCAAGCCAAAGGCCGTCTCCCTGGAAAAACAGCAGGAGGCCGACGAACTGGCCCGACTCGAGGCGCAGATACCGGTGCAGCCGTCGATCTGGGAGGCACGCCGCGAAGTGAATCGCCAGCTGAAGACGTTGCGAGATCTGCCGCCCGGGGCGGACACCGCGCAACTCGCCGGCTACGAGCGGGGTATGGTTCTGGCGTTGCGCGACTATCTCCGCGCCGATGTCCCGGGGCTGGTCCCCGGCGACACCTCGCTGGACATGCAGCGCCAGGTCAGCGAGTTGAAGGATAGTCACCGCAGGGAGGCGCTCGGGGTGCTCACGGACCGTCTCGTCGCCTATCAACGGGGGCTCGAGATTAGCGGGGCCGCGCCCATCGACAGTCCACCGGCGGAGTCCGACGCATTCGCTGACGCGCTCAAGAAGCTGCGACCGCATATTCGGCTGCTGAACAATATCAAGTCGCTGGTCGGACGGTAGGGGCGGCTAGATCGAGGAAGCCGGTAACGACGATGTTGATGCCCTGGAACCAGTTGGTCTCGTTCCTCGACTCGGGGATCCGCGAGCTGCGCGAGACCGACTTCCAGCAGGTCCGCTATGGTGACGTCGGGATGGCGGTGGCATTGGCGATCGCCGTCGGCGTCATCCTCGCGCTGACCCTGATGCGTCTGGCTGCGATGCGGAAGCGTCATTCGCGGCAGCACTCGGGGCACGTCATTCGGCCCGCGCATCGCAAGCGTCTCTGGATCCGGGCGCTCCACACCGCGCCCAAGGCGTTCTTGGCCGCCGCGCTGGTGATGCTGATCTTTTCGGTCGCCGACCCGTTCCTGACCGCCACGGAGGAAGTAACCGGCTACGTCGAGTCGCGCGTGCGCATCGATCTCGTCGACACCTCGGGGTCGATGGCGTGGGAGTTCCCCGACACCAACAAGTCGAAGGCCGAGGTGGCGCGCGACGCGCATCTTGCATTCCTCGAGATGCGCAAGGAGAAGAACGACCGGGTGTCATTGTGGTTGTTTTCCACCTATCCGTACATGGTGGACGACTTCGTCATGGACGACGAACTCTACTATTACCAGGTCTGGGACGCGCCGTATGTGATGACCCAGCGACTGGACAAGGCGATGGTGGTGCCGCGCGACAAAGTGCGTATCATCCCGGCCGAGGGCGACACCAACATCATTCGGCCGCTCCAGGACATCGTCAAGCACTTCGACGCCGACGAGGCGGCCGTCGGCCGCGAACAGAACCAGAACCGCGCGTTGCTGATCATCACCGACGCCGCCGTCGACGAGTTTCCGGACGCGGAATTCGCCGAGCTGGCCCGGCGGAACATCGTGCCCTACCTCATCTATATCAACACCAGCGACGCGCGGTCGGCGAGCTTCTTGCACCCGACGGTGCCGCAGTTGGTGGCGCAGATCCAGGAGTACGGTGGCGACTACTTTGACGTGACCAGTGAGGACAGCCTGCTGCGCGCCTATGAGGCGATCGACGAGCGCGAGGCCGTGCGCGTCGAGTTGAAGCACCGCGCCTTGAAGGTACCGATCTTCCCGCGGTTTCTGCTGGTGGCGATGGGGTTGCTGGTGATTGGTATTCCCCTGGGGTTCGTCTCAGAGCTGCTGTGGGGCACGAGCCCGTAGGACACGAGGACACACGATGCGATTAACAGACCTGATCGATAAAGAACACTCCTTCCGGTATCTCGTCGGTTTCGTGCTGGCGTTGCTGTTCTTCATCGGTGTGTCGGTGCCGTCGAGGAGCCTGGCCGGGTTCTACGCCAACCTCGAGGGCTTGAGCGACAGCGTCGAACGTTCCGACTTCGCCACCGCGGAGGAACAGCTGGCGGAAGTGTCCGCTTTCTACGAGGGGAGCCGGGCCTGGGGCATGCAAGGGCTGGTGGACTCGTATCTGTTTCAGGACGCGTTCCTCCAGCAGGCGTCCTACAGTTACCTGACCGGTGACTACCAGACGGTGGTTGACGATCTGGCGGATGAGGTCGACGACCCACGGGCCTCGCAACTGCTGGCGAGCGCGAAGTTCATGCTCGCGAGGCAGCGATACCGGGCGATCGATCCCGAGAGCGCGAGCGCGCAGATCGAGAAAGAGGCGATCATCGTGGAGGTGATGGAGACCGTGAACGCCGACTACGAGCGCGCGCTCCGCGGCGACCTGACCGAACGCTTCGACTACAAGTGGAACTACGACCTGACCAGCAACCCGGAGGCCATTCGCCGCGCGCTCGAAGAGCCGCGTGAGATCGAGCCGCCCGAACTCGAGCAGATGAAGGGCGAGGGCACCCCGGTTCGCCGCCGTCGCGGCTAGTGTCGATTCCCTGATACTGGCCACAGACCCGCCCGTCGGCAGGTCCCTGAGGCCGCCCCACCACACTCCGCGCCAATGGACGCCATCGCCAGCCTCTTCCGGGACAGCGTCGAGTTTACGAACCCGGAATACCTGGCGATCGTGCCGATCGCCGGTCTGATTCTGGTGTTCGGCCTGATCATTTTTGCCCTGCGGTTGGTGCTTCGGCCGGTCCGCACCGAGGGGTCCAAGTATCCCCTGGTCGGTCACATCAAGTTCTGGTTCTTCGCGGTCGTCGCGTTGATGCTGGTGGCGGTCGCCGCGGCGCGGCCCTTCTGGGTCTACGGCGGCTCGAGCTTCAAACGGGGCGATGTCGACGTGGTCGTCGCCATCGACGCCTCCGCCTCCATGTGGGTCAAGGATCTCGGTCCTTCACGACTCGATCTGGCCGTACGTGAGGCGCTGGGTCTCTACACCCAGGACATCTTGACGCCCGGCGACAGGACGGCGCTGTTTGTCTGGGGGACCACCGCGCTGCGACGGGTTCACATGTCGGCGAATGCCGAGCGTTTCATCGAGGAGGTCGGACGAATCGGGCCTCCGCCCACGCTGACCGGCGATGCCTTTCCCTGGGACAGCGACATCGCGGCCGCCTTCGAGGCGATCTATCTGTCTTTGGACAATCAGGATCGTTTCGAATCAGGCGACGACGGTTGGCTGCCCGAGGAGCGGAGCGATCGGTTGGTCCTGCTCTTCACGGACGGCGATTTTCTGATTGACGCAGAACAGCGAAGCCGCCTCGATGTCGCGTTGACCGAGTTCAGGCAGCGTGGGCTGGTGATCTACCCGATTGGCATCGGGAGTCGAACCGGGGTGAACGTCGACTCCGTGTTGCTCGACTACGTCCGTGGCGTTGACTACGACGAGACACTCGAGGCCGACCTGGAAGGTCAGCGCACTCGCCTGGGGCTCGACGGGCTCGGGCTGGTCGAGCAGCGCACCAGCGGGCGCTCGTTTCTTCTCGACAGTACGCAGCTCACCTCCGCCACGTTCCTACGCAACGTCGTGGACAACCATCGGAGTATCTCCTTCCAGCTTATTCCGTCGGAAGACAAGCAGGAGGTCTGGCAGTGGGTGGTGATGCTCGCCATCTTCCTGTTCGTCCTGGCCATGCTGTTCTACTGAGGAGCCAGGTCGCGCGATAATGCGCGCCCCGCGGATCCGCCGCGTGGGGTTCGGGGCGCAGCCCCGTCTAGGGTAAGCCAGAGGCGCACACGTGACACCCACACGTCCAACCGACATGATGGCGGCGGTGGCGGAGTCAATGAAGGAGCGGACCGGCCGCACCCTGGAAGAATGGGTGGGCGTCGTGACGGCCGGCGGGATCGACCCGCTGGACCAGAACGGCGTGCGACGCTGGCTGAAATCCGAACACGGCGTGGCTCTGAATTCGCAATGGGCGATCGCCGACGCGGCCGCGCGTGGCGCCGGCTGGCGTCGGCCCAGCGTGGAGGAGTACGTCGACCAGCAGTATGTCGGCGCAAAGCAGGCGCTACGGCCGCTGTTTGACCGAGTCCGAGAAATCGTGGAGGCGTTCGGCGCCGACGTCACGATATCGTGGCGCTACGCCGAATCGGGGGGCAACACCGGATACTCCCGCCGGACCGCATGCTGATCGCTGAGGTCAGTCTCCTGGGTCGCTTTCGGCAGGTCCCCCAGATGTTCTGGTACCGCCGCCACCGCCGTGGGCGTTTCAGTATCGAGCGCCAACGACAGTCGCTCTTTGGGTCGCGCCGCCCCCTGTGGGCGTGGCTACCATGGTCGTTGACGCATCCGTTCGTGTTGGCCTGGTCCTTCGGAGTGCGCGGCACGGGCCGTCCTGACATTGGCCGAATCGCTGGATGGACCCTTGCGCTCGAGAGCATCGTCATTGGCGTCGCCGAGCAACTGAGTCAACTCCGCCGCGGACTCAAACACCGTCGTTAGATCTTCGCCGCCCCAACGCGAAAAAGGCCAGCAAAGCTGGCCTTCTTGAGATCTGGTCCTGAGCACACAGTGCTCTCTCGACGGCGTTCGACTAGCCGGTCGCGACCTCGTCAGACGGGGTTGCGCCCGCATCCCACGCGACCGCCACGCGGGGACCCCGAGAGCCCCACTCCGCGTTCGCGAGGCGCGCCTGTGCGCGCCTCGTCTAGGCGACATCCAGGGCGGTTTCCTGTCGAGGTGTTCGGCTGGCAAGGCGCGCGACAATGCGCGCCGCGCGGGGTTCGGGGCGCAGCCCCGTCTAAGTACTAAAACCGCGACGCTCTGAGCCAGATGTCGGCTCTGTCCCAGCTCGCCTCGAGGTCGGCGTCCACTGCGGCGTCGGTGCGACCCTGGGCCTCGACTGCGGTCTTGAGGCCGAACAGCGACCACCCGTTGTGCGCGTGGTCCTCGAGTTCCGCCCGATAGACCTGCTCAGCCTCCGCGTATCGCTCCTGCTCCAGGAGCGCCGCCCCCAGCCAGTGCCGGGCGGCGAACGGAAGCGGCTCCGGCTCGTCGTATCCCAGGGCGTCCTCCCGCTCCACCGCCTGCTCGAATGCCGCGATCGCTGCGTCCAGATCGTCCCGTTCGCGATGCAACGCGCCCTCGAGGATATCGGCCACCACGCCGAGCAGATCCTCGGCCGAGTGGAACCGCATCTGTGCTTCCGAGGTCTCCGCGGTGTGCTTGACCCGGTTCAGATAGACCTCGGCGAAATCGGCATCGCCTTCACGCAGATGGGCGTAGCCCTGGGCGAAGTCCCAGAGTCCCCCCTCGACCTCGCCCTCCGGTCGCTCTGTCACCTCGAGCACCTCATCGAACCGACCGAATCGCAACAGGGACAACGCGTGATGGACACTGTTCCCCGTCAGCTTGTGGTAGTCCTTGCCGGCCTGGATGGCCACCGCGCCCTGGCCGTCCATCGACGCCGCGAACAGCAGCATGTGCAGGTTGTGTTGGGGGTAGATGGCGATGCCGGTGCCGAATGCGTCCCGCTGGTCGGAATGCCAGGCCCGGGTATTCGCTTCCACGCCATCGGCCCAACGCCCGACCTCATTCCACGTGTGCGACGGCATGTGGTTGATGTGGCTGGCTCCAGGAATCGAACTCCCGAGATGTTCCGCGCAGGCTTCGGCCTTGTCCGGCCGTGTGGTGGACTCAGTGGCGTGAATATAGAGATGGCACGCACCGGGGTGCTTGATGTCTCGCGCGAGGACGCTTTCGAGCGCCGCGTGTAGTCGCTGTACTCGTGGGTCGTTGATGTCTCGCGTGCCCCGTCGCGGCTCGAGCAGGAACAGGGCGTCCCCGTACATGGTGGCGGCATCGAGATCATCCGGGAAGGCCTCGACGAGCAGTCGCATCGCTTCGGCGTAGGCCTCGTCTTGATCCCGGCGCTTGTCGACCTCGAAGTGCTCCACGTAGCGGTGCGAGAGCGCATCGATATACGCCCGCTCCCGCGCGGTGGCGTGCACTTCGGACAGGCTCATCGCCTTGCGGACCGCTGCGTAGGCGTGCGGGGCTTCCGGTGGACGCATCGGTCCGTTCAGGTATGACCCCCAGGCCCACGCCTCACCCCAGAAGCAGATCGCGCAATTCGGGTCCTGCTTCCAGGCCTCGCGAAACGAGCGCACCGCGTCCACTTTCGCGAACGAGTACATCAGTTGCATGCCCTGGTCGAAGAACTTCTGCGCCTCGGCGTTCTCCGACGAAATCGCGAACGTGTAGGGGCCCAGCACTTCGGGATGGTGGGGAATGGGTTCGCGATACTGCTCGGGCAACTCCGGGTCGTCTTGGGCGGCAACGGGCGCTGCGCTCAACAGTGCGGCGGTGACCGCAAGCCGGGTTCCCCATCGGGTCATTGTCGTCATGAGACTTCGTATCTCCTGCGTGTTCGCAATCTTCAGGTCGGCAGCGTGGTGCGTCCGTCCTGCGAGTGGCTCCGTGTATGGCCGTTGGTGACGCCGCAGCCGGCGGCGCTTGTCAGACCGCCACGTGACTCGAAGCGCGTAAGTACCCTCGATCATAAGGGACTTGGTCCCTCATCCCAAGGGCCAGTCACGACGTTGTTCGCGCTCAGGAAAGCCCTTGTCTGGACAAGGTTGTTTTGGTATTATGCGAAATAACAAAACATGAACCGCGTATTCAAAGCCCTGTCCGACCCGACGCGTCGCCGCGTCTTGCAACTCCTCCGAGAGCGCCCGATGACGGCCGGGGAGCTGGCCGACGAGTTCGCGCTCACCAAGGCAACCATGTCCGGACACTTCAATGTGCTGCGTGAGGCCGGTCTGGTCGACGCCGACCGGCGCCGAACCACGATCACATACCGGCTCCAGATGTCGGTGCTCGAAGACGCGCTGTTGGGTTTCGCCGAGTCGTTCGGGTTCGAGCTCAGGCTCGGCGCTCACACCCCGCTGCCGGACCGCATAGCGAAGAGGGAAGCGTGATCCTGCTTCGGACGCCCAAGACCTTGACCTGGTGCGCGGTGCTGTTACTCACCGGCGTTGCGCTCTGGGGTTGGACGGTCGACCCCGCCCGGCCGGGGCGGTGGCTGTTCATCGCGTTGTTCGTGCCCGCGCTGTGGGGGTATGTCGAATTCGCGCAGGGCGGCGAGCGTCGCCGCGAGCGGGCGGCCATCATGGACTGGCACCGCATCGTGTTCGCCTGGACCGGCTTGGTGATGGCGTCGCGGGTTGGGGTCGAGCTCGCCGTGGCGACCGATTGGTTGGACCCCGTGTGGGGACCGATCGCCCAGCGAGCCCGGTGAATCATCACCGGAGTCTCCTTGGCGGTCTGGGGGAACTTTCTGCCAAAGCTGCTCTCGCCGTGGCTCCCAGGAGACGAGCCGTTCGACTGGTCGCGGGTGCACCGTTTCGTCGGGTGGCTGTTCTCGGTGGCCGGCGTTGCGGTGGTTGGCGTGTGGTTGGTGGTGCCGCAGCCCGACCAGGCGAGATTGCTCTCACGAGTGATCTTTGGAACCGTGGCGGTGCTGACGGTCGGGCGGAAGCTGATGTCGCTGGCTTCGCCACCGGAGCGGCACGCGCCCCAGACGCGACGACGGCCAAATCTTATCGTGCGGGATGGACCCACACGGTAGAGCAAAGGAAAGTGCAAGCGATGAAGACCGCCACCTTCTATCACTCGGTGATTTGACCGCGCTGCCAGGTGGCAGGTCTGTCACTCAAGCAGTTGCTTCCGGAGTTTCCCGACGTCACGATCGAGAAGGTCGAGCTGCTGACCAACCTTGGCCGCGCGTGGCGCGAGGGTATGCCCACGATACCCGCCCTGGTCGCGGGGGACCAGCGCCTGAAGGGGTTCTACCTCACCAAGAAGAGCATCCGCCGATTCCTGGAATCCCTCACGCCCGCCGACACGCCCGTCTAAGGACACTGACCAGAATAACCTGGTCAACTTGGGGCGCCGCCCCGCCTAAATAATCACCTCCGGCACATCACCGTCGATCAGCAGTTCCGGTTCGGTGGCGCTGCGAATGTCCTCCACTGACACTCCCGGGGCGCGCTCGAGCAGCCGGAGGCCGTCGGGCGTCACCTCAATCACCGCCAGCGACGTCACCAATTTGTTCACCACCCGCTGGCCGGTCAGCGGCAAGCTGCAGTCGTTCAGAATCTTCTTGTCGCCGCGCTTGGATACGTGATCCATGACGATCAGGACCTGCTTGGCACCGGTCACCAGGTCCATCGCACCGCCCGGCCCCTTGACTATGGTGCCCGGAATCATCCAGTTGGCCAGGTCGCCAGTCTGCGAGACCTGCATCGCGCCAAGGATGGCGAGGTCGATATGCCCGCCCCGGATCATCGCGAAGCTCTGCGCGCTGCTGAAGTAGCTGGCGCCCGGCACGGCGGTCACCGTTTCCTTGCCCGCGTTGATCAGGTCCGGGTCGATCTCGTCCTCGGTGGGGTAGGGACCGATCCCGAGCAGCCCGTTCTCGCTCTGCAGTTTGACGTCGACGTCGTCCGGGATGAAGTTCGCGCACAACGTCGGGATGCCGATCCCGAGGTTGACGTAGTACCCGTCCTTGATCTCCTGGGCGGCACGGGCGGCCATCTGTTCGCGGTTCAGCGGCATGGCTGGCGGCTATCCTTCTCGAGTCTTCCGACGCTCGATGACTTTTTCGAGGTTTTCACCGACAACGATGCGGTCCACATAGATACCTGGCGTGTGCACCATGTGTGGGTCGATCGCGCCGACCGGCACGATTTCCTCGACCTCGGCCACCGTCACGCGGCCGGCCTCCGCCATCGGTGGATTGAAGTTGCGGGCCGTCATCCGATAGATCAAATTGCCGTCCTCGTCCGCTTTCCAGGCTTTGACCAGCGAGACGTCCGCATGCAGCGCGGTTTCCAGCACATGCCACCGTCCATCGAACGGGCGCGCCTCTTTGCCTTCGGTCAACGGCGTGCCGTACCCCGTCGGGGTGAAGAACGCCGCGATACCGGCGCCGCCGGCTCGTATGCGCTCCGCCATGGTCCCTTGCGGGTTCAACTCGACCTCGATCGTACCGTCGAGGTATTGCTTTTCAAACAGCTTGTTCTCGCCGACGTAGCTGGCAATCATCTTGTCAATCTGACGGCTCTCCAGCAGCAACCCGAGCCCGGCGCCGTCGACGCCGGCGTTGTTGCTGATGCAGGTCAACCCCTTGACCCCAGAGTCGCGCAGTGCGAGCACGAGGTTCTGGGGCACACCGCAGAGGCCGAACCCGCCCACCATCAACGTCAAGTCGTCGCGCAGGAGCCCGTCGAGCGCCGCCGGCGAACTTGGAAAGACTTTTCTGGGCATGGCGCCTCAGCCTTTCATCGGACCGTCGGGCACCGCGGCGCCCTTGCGCACGAAGCGAGCCAGGTTCGACATGTCTTCGTCACCGAAACCCTGCGCGATCAGGCTGTCCTCGATGGTCGCGACCAGGCTGGCGATCGGGACCGGCACCTCGAACGCACGCGCCGTGTCGAGCGCAATCCCGAGGTCTTTGCGATGCAGGCGGGTGCGGAAGCCCAGCGGGTAGGTGTCGTTCAGCATGTTGGCGGAGCGGTTCTGCAGAATCCAGGACCCGGCCACTCCGCCCCCGATCGCCTCGACAACCTTCTCCGGGTCGGCGCCCGCTTTGCTTGCCAGGGTCAGCGCCTCGCTCAGGGCCAAGAAGGTGCCCGCGATGACGACCTGATTCGCCACCTTGGCGATCTGACCGGCGCCGACGGCACCAATATGGGTAATCTTGGCGCCGAGCACCTCGAGCACCGGGGTGGCTCGCGCGAAGTCTGCTTCGCTGCCGCCGCACATGATCGCCAGGGTGCCCTTGATGGCCCCCTCGGAGCCGCCTGACACGGGGGCATCAACATACCCGATCCCCTTTGCGGCGAACGTTGCGGCAATCTCGCGAGTCGCGGCCGGCGCGATCGACGAGCAGTCGATGACGAGGCCTCCCTCTCGCAGTCCGTTGATGGCGCCGGTGTCAGCGTCGAGCAGCACCCGCTGCACATCCGGGGTGTCGGAGACACATGAGAGCACGATGTCGACGCCTGCCGCAGCCTCGGCCGGGCTCTCGGCGCGGGTGGCGCCCTCCTCGGCCAGCGGTTCCTCCCGGGCCCGCGTCCGGTTGTGCACCACAACGCTGTGACCTGCCTTGAGCAGGTTCCTCGCCATCGGGGCACCCATGGTTCCCATCCCCAGAACCGCAATATTCATCGTTTTACCTTTCTGTGCCGCGGGCCACCGTCGGCCCATTTCCAACCCAGGCCTTCGTCTCTGGCGGGCGGGTCGCCTGGGTCTATGTTTCTGTTACCGTGGAAATTTACTCAATTTCGATGGCTGACGTGACAATTTTCGCGTGTTCTTCGACCGTCGCATTCATTGGGACTTATTTGGTCGTAGAGCGACAATTTACGCGTTTTTGCTGTCCTAAGTGAGAAATTTGCGTTCTTGAGACCTCCAAAGTTCCAGAATTATCCAATTTCTACGATCAGCATGGACTTCAAGATCTTATTTTTTGGATCAGGAAATCAGTTGTCCTCTCCCGACGTCACGGCTTCGCATGGACGATGCCGCGTCCCGATTGTGGACGGTTGGTCGCGAGTGCGACCAGCTTTTTCCAGTACCGGAACGAGGGTCGATACGTGACCTCCACGTTCCCGTAGCCAGCAAACCTCAACATTTCGGTGAGGGCGGTCATCGTCGGGATGCCGCAGAGGTCATATGTCTGTTCGTCAGCGCGCTCGTCACCCGGAAAGAACGGGACGAGCGGATAGCGCTCGTGGATGAACGGCAGCAGGACATGAGTTTCGCAAATCAGCAGCCGCCTGGTGACCTGCGCGATCCGTTCCAACGCTGCCATCGGATTCCGAAGATGGTAGAACACGCCGAGAAACAGGACGAGATCGAACTGGCCCAGTGTGGCCGGGTCGAGGTCGTGGACATCGAGATGTTGGTGCTCTACCCGCGAGCCCAGGCGTTCGTGCGCAGCCAGGAACTCATCCATTCCGAACTGGTCCCAGGCGAAGCGATCAATGGCGAGCACCCGATCGGCGCCGCGACGTTCGCACTCGAATGAGAAATAGCCGTGCCAGGCCCCAACGTCCAGCACGCTCCAACCAGTCAGGTCCTCCGGGATGCCGAGCAAGCGCACGCGCCGCTCGAACCGCCGACGCACGCGCCACTCCTTCGAGAAGGGCGCGGCGCCCGAGTCCGGTTCCGAGATGAACTGATGGGTTCGGGGCGACACGAAACACTCACGCGGTCAAAAACAGCCGAGGATAACACGGGCCACCCGCGGTTTTCGGGCAGGGCATCCCGGCTGGCGGTGTTGCTTCCTCGGTCACAGCCGGCCTGGCTGCTCCCTCGTCGCGCCTTGCCAGCCGGGCGCCGTGCGCCGAAAACCGGCCCACCGCGGGCGCGCGACAATGCGCGCCCCGCGGCGGCGGAGTGGGGCTCCCAGGGGTCCCCGCGTAGCCGACGCGAGGGGTCCGGGGCAACGCCCCGGCTAAGGAAGCCCGACAATGCGCGCCCCGCGGCGGCGGAGTGGGGCTCCCAGGGGTCCCCGCGTAGCGGTCGCGTGGGGTTCGGGGCGCAGCCCCGTCTAATGGAGGTCGCGGGCCATGGGGTGCGCCGACGCCGGTCCGAGCCGAGGGTCGGCCAGCGGCAGCACGGGGAAGGTCTGCAGGAAGGTCGTATAGCTCCACCCGAACAGGCCCGCCGTGCCGAGTGTGACCAGAATCTCGATGAGGCCGAGCGGTACCCCCTCGCCGTGCCAGAGCGACGGGGACACCAGGATGAAGCGCTCCAGCCACATGCCAGCGAAGGCGACCAGGGCAATCGTGGTCAACCCGCGGGGATTGGTCTTGACCCCGCGGCTCAGCAGCACCACGAACGGGATCACGAACGCCATCGCGAACACGGTCCACGCCACCGGCGCCCACGCGCCGTGCATCCGGTGATAAATGAACTCGGTCTCCTCGGCTAAGTCGCCGTACCAGATCACCAGATACTGCGACCAGAACAGGTAGGCCCATAGGATACAGAAGCCAAACAACAGCTTGCCGACGTCGTGCAGTTGATGCGAACCGATGTACTCGGTCAACCGCAGCCGCTCCCGCGTCCACACCGCGATCACGGCGAGAAACGCGAATCCGATGAATAGGTTGCCGATGAAATAGAAGCCGCCGGCCAGGGTTGAGAACCAGTGCGGGTCGAGGGACATGAAGAAGTCGAACGCGACCAGCGTGAAGACCCACCCGTAGGCGATCAGAATAGCCGGGGCGAGCCGGTCCTGCGCCCGCTGCGATGCTTCCCGCTCTTCCGCCAGGCCACGCCATCCGGCGATCACACGCCGTGAGACACCCGCCGCGGGGTGCTCGCCCGATTCGTCGAGCTGGCCGATGTCGGGCCGCAACGAGTGTCGGACATACAGTAGGCTCAGCCCGCCGAGCAGCAGGGCGGCCAAGATCTGCCGAATCACCAGAAACGGGATGTTGAGCCACGCTTGTTTCGACTCGACCGGGTCGTGCACCCACGGCATCCAGCTGTTCGCCCCCGCCAGCAACACCAACAGCAGGATGAATGAGATGGGTAGGAACGCGGAGGTGGCCTCGGACGTGCGTTTGAGCGCGCGGCCCCAGCGGGAGGAGGTCACCTGCATGATCGCCGAGATGACAACGCCCGCCTGCGCCAAGCCCCCGAAGAACAGGAAGTTCACCAGGAGCGATTGCCACGCCCGGATACTGTCGCCCAGCACCAGGCCGTACAGAAACGCCACGGCACCTAGGACGCCGGCGCGGAGGCACAGGCGACGCGTGCGTTCAGACACGATGGGGGTGCCGACCGGGATCATGGGGTAGTTGCTACTTCGAAGGTCTTCACGTAATGCACGAGCGACCAGCGTTCGCTCAGGCTCATCGAGTGCGCGAAGGGTGGCATGCTGCGGCCACCTTCGCGGATGATGGCGTAGATCCAGCCGTCGGTGTAGTCCTGGACATACGGCAGCGCCAGATTGGGCATCCGACTGAAATGGTCGGCGATTTGGCCGTCGCCCTGCCCCGTGGCGCCATGACACACGGCGCAGTACACGTCATACATCTGCGCGCCCTCGGCGCGGGTCTCCGGTGTATTGGGGACCGGGTTGGGTAGGTTCTGCGACTCGATCCGGTCGCGCAGCCAATCGCCGTCCACGGCGATGGTGTCTTCCACCGGCGCCCTGGTCTCCACCTGCGGCAGCACCACCGGGCCGGTGTACATGTTGCGCATGAACGGCAGTTGCGCGAACGCGACGGTGCTGCCCATCGTCAGCATGAGGGCGAGCAGCCCGGCGGCCCGATGCGTCGGTCTCGTCATCCCTTGACCTCATTGGCACCGTGGCGCTCGAGAGTCGCGCGCACGGCGTCGGCGTCTTCCGGGAGACAGGTCACGCTGATGCCGTACATATCGTTGGTGAAGCGATCGTCCGGCGCCGGCTGTCCGGTCACGCGAGGAAGCCCAGCCAACCACAGAAACGAGGCCATCCCGCCGAGCGCGCCAAACAGGATGGTCAGCTCGAATGCGATCACCACGAACGGCGGAATGGAGATCAGCGGCTTCCCGCCGGTGATCAGGGGCCAGTCGAGGACTGTATAGATCGGAAACAGGAACCCCGTGGCGCATCCCAGCAATCCGCCGATGAGCACAAACAGCCGGACTGGGCTGACCCCGACATGGAGGGCCTGGTCGATGGCGTGGTCGGGCACCGGGGAATAGGCGACCACGTCGCCCAGACCACCATCGAGAATGGCGCGCGCCCCGTCGGCGGCCTTGGCGCCGTGGTCGAAGATGCCGAGAATCTGCGTCGTGTCTGCCATGGCGCTAGACCGGTTCTGGCCAGGACGCGGCCGGGTCCGCCTCGGCCTTCCGATCCATCGTTTCCTTCATTTCGGTAATGGACAGCGCCGGGAAGTTCTTGATGAACAGGAGGAACAAGGTGAAGAACAGACCGAACGAGCCGATCGTGATCGCCGCCTCGACCCAGGTCGGTTGATAGACGCCGGCCCAGTTGGCCGGGTCGAAGTCATGTGACAGCGACGACACGATGATGACGTAGCGTTCCAGCCACATCCCGATATTGACAAAAATCGACAACACGAACAGTGCCTTCAGATTCGTGCGGAACGACTTGACGAACAGTAGCAACGGCAGGATCACGTTGCAGGTGAACATCATCCAGCTATAGCCCCAATACTGGCCGAACATGCGGTCGTAGAAGGTGCCCTGCTCGAATGGGTTGCCGCTGTACCAGGCGACGAAGAACTCGGTGAGATACGCGTAGCTGACGATCAGCGACGTGGTCAGCATCAGCTTCGCGAGGTTCTCGAAGTGGTGGACGGTGATGTAGCGCTCGAGCTTGAAGATGCGCCGAAGCGGCAGGAGCAGCGTGATCACCATCGCGATGCCGGAGAAGATGGCGCCGGCGACGAAGTAGGGCGCGAAAATGGTGCTGTGCCACCCCGGGAGAATCGCCACGGCGAAGTCCCAGGACACGACACTGTGCACGGAGACCACCAGCGGCGTCGCCAGGGCGGCGAAGAACCCGTAGAGCGCCGCATGGTGCTGCCATTGTCGGCTGGTGCCGCGCCACCCGAGCGCGAGCACTTTGTAGATGGGCTGGCGCCAGTCTTTGACCCGGTCCCGCGCGGCGGCGATATCCGGCATCAGGCCCAGATACAGGAACATCGCGCTCACCGTCAGGTAGGTCGAAATCGCAAACAGGTCCCAGACGAGCGGAGACCGGAAGTTGACCCAGAGCTGTCGCTCGTTGGGATACGGGATGAGCCAGTAGAAGAACCACGGACGTCCGATGTGGATGATCGGAAACAGTCCGGCGGTCATGACCGCGAACACGGTCATCGCCTCGGCGGCCCGGGCCACGGCCGTCCGCCAGCGGGCGCGGAACAGGAAGAGGACCGCCGAGATCAGGGTGCCGGAATGGGCGATCCCGACCCAGAACACGAAGTCGGTGATGTAGATGCCCCACAAAATCGGGTGCTCGTAGCCCGCGACCCCGAGACCGGTCCTGGCTTGGTACAGAAAGGCGAAGAGTCCGACCAGCGCCGCCGACAGCGCGAGCAGCATGCCCCCGTACCACATGGGGCCGGGGGCGCGGAGCGTGCGCAGGATGTCGTCGTCGATCTTCGCGAAACTCATGACACGGTGTATCGACCGGCGCCCGGTCAGGCGTCGGGCGTGACTTTCTTCAAATAGGTCACCGCCGGCCGCGTATTGACCTCGGCGAGTGCGTGGTAGCCGCGGGCGTCGTGACCCAGCCGTGACACCCGGCTCTCCGGGTCATTCAGGTCCCCGAACACGATGGCCTGGGCCGGGCAGCTCTGCTCGCACGCCGTGGTCACGTCGCCGTCCCGCACCGACCGGTCTTCGTCCCGTGCGGTCTCTTTCCCGGCTTGGATGCGTTGCACACAAAAGGTGCATTTCTCCATGACGCCGGCGCTGCGAGCGGTCACGTCCGGGTTGAGCTGCAAATTGAGCGGCGCCTCGAATTCCGGAAGGAACCAGTTGAAGCGGCGCACCTTGTACGGACAGTTGTTCGCACAATACCGGGTGCCGACGCAGCGGTTGTAGACCTGCGCGTTCAAGCCCTCGTCCGTGTGATAGGTGGCGTAGACAGGACAGACCGTCTCGCAGGGCGCGTGGTCGCAGTGCTGGCACAGCATCGGGAGGAACCGGTTGTCCGGTCCGTCGCCGCCGGCGCCCGACTCTTCGAAGCGCTCGATACGCAGCCACGACATGGTGCGGCCGCGCCGCATACGGTCGGCGCCCATCACCGGGATGTTGTTCTCGGCATAACACGCGGCCACGCAGGCGTTGCACCCATTGCACGCGTCGAGGTCGATGGACATGCCCCAGCGATGCACCGGGTGCTCGTGGTCTTCGTGCAGGCTGAAGTGCGCCTCTTCCGGATGGACGTCGCCGGCCACCAGCGCCGCCAGAGACACCGATTGGGCCATCTCGCGACCCTCCTGGTCGAAGGCGCGCTGCAGCCGTGGAATTG
>Ga0310122_10000720_pt1 | contig 20849 bp, 19 predicted proteins | sample CB6_Bottom_1051__FD_203503 | JGI IMG/M metagenome (GOLD analysis project Ga0310122, IMG submission 203503) | Marine microbial communities from Western Arctic Ocean, Canada - CB6_Bottom_1051 | ecosystem: Environmental > Aquatic > Marine > Oceanic | place: Canada: Western Arctic Ocean | collected...
AAAGTTGCTCACTATCGCTTTTCCAACGTTGTGCCTGCTCCAACATCTTCGACTCCATCGCAAGCCGACCCTCCAAACGCTGTGCTTCTTTAACAACCCGCACACGCTCAAGTACACGCAAATTTTTCAAGAACCCAATATTGTCAATAAGCCGATTAACCAACGAACTCTTTACCTCTTCAAGCGCACCCTCTAATCGCTCAACTGACCGTGCAACATCAGAAAACGAGCTTTCCTGCTTCTCAATGAGAACAGTAACCCGCTCGATCTCCTGAAAAACTTCCTCTCGCCGCGAAAAATGTTCCCGCTTAGATTGTTTTAGTTCACGCGCAAGCCTATCACGCTCCTCGGGTGCCCAATCCTTCGTGTACTCCTTCACACCAGAAGCAATTTTTTTCTTTTCCTCCCGATCCTCGCGACCACCTTCCTCCGCCAAAACCTCCGATTCAGTCTCGGCGTCATCTTTTTTCCGTTCTTGCTCAATAAAACGTTTTATTCTTTCTGAGTGCTTGGAAGGAATACGATTTTCCTCAAGTAGGTTTTCGAGCTTCTTTAATGTTCCTTTATCACCTGTTTCTTTGTACTGGACTCCTATTTCAACCAACTCATCTTCGGTAATAGGCGCTTCAGATTTTTCCTGTGTGTCTTTCTGTTGCTTCTCCTTATTGTCTAAAAGTTCAGATCGGTCAGTCTCCTCGACAACTTCAGGTTCAATATGTCGCTCCGGCTCCTTTTCTGTTTCCTCCGCCGGCTCTGCCGGAGTCGTTGGAAATTGTTCAAAAGGATTTCCCATAAGCTAAATCTACTTCTTATCAACCACCCTCTTTACTATCTCAACTATACTATCAACCCCCATCCCATATTTCTCAATAAGTTCACTAGCCGTACCCGACTCACCAAAAGTATCCTGCATACCTACGAAACCCATGGGTGTAGGATGCCCCCTAGCCAAAAGCTCGGCAACAGCGCCGCCCAAACCACCGGTAATCTGGTGTTCCTCCACAGTAACAACTGTTCCGCACTGCTTAGCAAGATCAACAACAACTTTCTCATCCATCGGCTTTATCGTATGCAAATTCACCACCACAACCCCAATCTTTTTCTTTTTAAGCTCCCTAGCGGCAACGAGGGCATTGTGCAGTAAAGGACCGCACCCAAAAATCACGCACTTAGGCGAAGCCCCTTTCCAAAAAATCTCGGCCTTCCCTGGAATAAAAGGCGTAGTATTAGTTGTGAAAACCGGAGTCTTCTCCCGCCCAAATCGTAAATACATCGGCCCTACAATCTTCGCCGCCGCCTCCGTTGCCTTCCTCGCCTCAATCGCATCACAAGGAACGATCACTCTCATATTCGCCATCACACGCATAGTCGCGATGTCCTCAAGCGCCTGGTGCGTAGCTCCATCCGGGCCAACAGAAATCCCCGCGTGATGCCCCGCGATCTTCACATTAGAATCGTTATAAGAGATAGTCGTGCGAATCTGCTCCCAATTCCGCCCGGGAGAAAACGCGGCATACGAAGCAATGAAGGGAATCTTCCCCGAGATCCCAAGCCCCGCGGCCACGGTCGCCATCCCCTGCTCGGCAACCCCGCACTGAAAAAACCGATCCGGAAAGGCCTCGGCAAATGCAGACATCCGCGTCGAGTCAGTAAGATCCGCGCACAATCCCACCACATTCTCGTCCCGTTCTCCCGCGCGTACCAACCCTTCACCAAACCCGTCTCGCGTCGGCGCCATATCTACCTTTCCATCAAATATATGTTTCGACAATTTTGCTTTTGAATTGAGCATAAACACATTATTCACTCGAAATCCGATCTCCCAACGTCCGCAATTCCTTCAAAGCCGCCTTCGCCTCATCGTCTTTCGGCGGCTTCCCATGCCAGTGATAATCCCCCTCCATAAAGCTCACTCCCTTCCCCGGAATCGTATGCGCAATAATCATTGTGGGTTGCGTCTGAATCGCCTCGGCCTCATGCACCGCATCAATAACCTCGCGAATATTATGCCCGTCAATCTCAAGCACATCCCATCCAAACGCCTCGTACTTCTCGCGTAAAGACCGTAAGGGCATAATATCCTCCGTATTCCCGTCAATCTGGATCATGTTCCGATCCATCACCGCCGTCAGTCGATCAAGCCGATGCCGCCCCGCAAATAAAACTGCCTCCCACGTATTCCCTTCCTGTTGCTCCCCGTCAGAAACAAAGCAATACGTCCGATACTGCTTCTCGTCCAACCGCCCCGCAAGTGCCACGCCGCACGCCTGAGCAAGCCCCGACCCCAAAGGACCGGACGTCGTCTCAACCCCCGGCGCCGCCCCGCGATGCGGATGCCCCTGCAACGGCGAACCAATCTTCCGCAACTTCTTCAAATCATCCACAGGAAAGTACCCTGCATACGCAAGCGTCGCATACTGAATAGGACAAATATGGCCATTCGATACGATAAGTCGGTCTCGGTCCTTCCACAACGGCTTCTTCGGATTGTGATTTAAGATATGAAAATAAAAAGCGGCGAAGATATCCGCCATCCCTAACGGTCCCGCCGAGTGCCCGGAACCTGCGGCAAGCAACATATCGATCACCGCCTCCCGCAACTGATTCGCCCGTAGCGCCAACTCCTTCAGTTTCCCTTCATGCAAATACATTACCACCCATTATACCACACATCCCCCACCTACTACTTCGCAAAAAGTTGGATAAGTCAAAGAAAAATAGGCAGAAACAGAAAGATAATAACCGGAATCACCAAAATCCCCACAAGCCCAAAAATACCCGCGGCACGAAGCCATTTCGTCTCATGCTCCGTCGTAGTCGCAACCTCGGGCTTCATCCGCCGAAACGCGTCATACATCCCAAATATGTACAAGAAAGAAAGCGGTGCTACAAGCGCGCCCAAAATACTACTCACCACCTCCTCAATAATCTCACCATACAAAAAACCCGCAAGCGCTCCTCCACCCCCCGCAATAAGAAGTACGAACAGAGTAAAGACAATCATCCTACCCGCAACAGCCCACCAATATCCACGCACATATGCCCTACTTCGTGCGAGCGCACGCATACCGCGGACATCCTCAAAAAGAAAGACAAAAACGGAGAATGCAAACGCCACACTTAAAATAATCCCGGGAACGACAAGTGCAAACGTAGCCCCGAGGACGATAACCGACGTAAGAACAAGAAGCCACGCGTACGGACGGAGTTTCACAAGCCCAACCTTGTAGGCATCCCACACACCCACCTCGCCTCCGACACCCGCAGCGTAGGTAAGCGCGACCGCCATCAGAAAACTTAAAGACCACGCCACAATCCCAAAGATCACAAGCACAAAAAACCCGAAGGAGACACCAACAACATCATCAAAAATATTCACACTAAGAAAACCAGCCCCCGCTCCCACCAACACAACAAGCGCCGGCAAAATACTGATAATAAAGAAGGTCCAAAAATGCGCGCGATACGTCTTGAACGCACCACGTATAAGCTCCATCACCCCCGGCAACTCCTTGGGAGATGCGGTTGCGGTATCAATAGATTGTATATCTTGATTAGGTTCCATGTTCGTATGTCATCCTGAACGCAGTGAAGGATCTCGTAGGCATCATACGTCCTCAAGTTCCTTTAACGCCTTTTTCGCATCCTCATGCTCCCACACATATGACGAAGACACAACCACACTCGCACCGGCATCCGAAACCAGTTTCGCCGTCTCGGGAGTAATACCGCCGTCGACTTCAACCACGATGCCCGGATACGCGGCAAGAAGCTCCTTAATCTTATCAACAATCGCCACGTCAAACGTCTGCCCCGAAGGCCCCGGCGGCACCGCCAAAAACTGCACAAAACCAAGCCGCGCAATCTCACCGTTTATATAGGGAAGTATCTCGGAAACGGGGGTCTTTGGTAAAACTACAACCCCCAACTCCAGCGTATCGAGGTGAAATTTCGTAAGCTCCTCTGAGTCCCGAATACTCTCGACATGCAGTAAGACGCGCCGCGCGCCCGCCCCTACCCACGCGCCCAAAAACTCCTCCGGCTCATCCACCATCAAATGCACCTCAATCTTCGGAAGGCCGCCTCCCATATCTTTCAGCACTGCAGGGTCATTCCACGTCCGCGGCTTCGTAAAGTGCCCATCCGTAACATCAAAATGCACCCACGGAGAACCAAGCTCCCGTACCCGCGCGAGCTTCTCTTGTACACACCCCACATCTTCACAATTTATTGCTGGGATAACTTCCATAGGAAAAAGGATACAAGATACAAGGATACAAACAAGCGCCAAGGTACAAGCACCAAATTACAAACGTGACGACAGCATCGTAGTCCGTGTTTGTTCCTTGTAATTTGTATCTTGCCTGCCCCGCCTGCGGCGTACGGCCTGGGGTGATTTGTTTGTTCCTTGTATCTTGTGTCCTTGACTACCGTTCTTTCACCATCTCCTCAATCTCCGAAATCTTCTTAATCCGCCGCACATGGCGAGCGTCACCCGAAAACGGCGTCCCCAGCCACGTCGTCACAATCTGCGCCGCAGCCTCCGCATCGGTATAACTCGCGGCAAGAGCAAGCACATTAGCATCATCATCATTCCGGCTGTCAAAGGCCTGGTCGGGCGTCAGCGCAACCGCCGCACGAACCCGCGAAAACTTGTTCGCCACAACACTCACCCCCGCCCCCGAACCGCATATAACAACACCCTTACTATTCTCATAATCATCACGCACCTTCCCCGCAACCGCACTCGCAAAGTCGGGGTAATCATCCGCCTCATCATACTGCGCCGCACCCATGTCTTGAACATCATACCCCGCCTCCTGCAAAACCCGCACAAGATACGTTTTTAACTCAAACCCCCTATGATCTGCACCGATGTAGATAGTCATAAACGATTAATTTCTAATTTATATTAAATGTGTAATGTTCAATTTCTAAACGCCGCAACGGCGCCCATCGTGTTTGAAAATTAATTCATTAGAAATTGAATAGAAATTAGAAATTGAAAATTCGTAAACTTCCTTCAAAATCATTGTAGTCCAAACCCCTCCTCAAGCCAAGCAAGAATGTTCTCCACATCCGCCTCCCGATCCGCCGATCCCAAAACCCCCATCATAAGCGTCCGTTCATATCCTGAAGCATCCCGCAGCCGCCACACCGTAAGCAGTGTCTGTCCCGCCGCACGCGACTCCCCATTCTTCACGCCTACAAGCCGCGGATCATCAACAAACTCGTTGTAATTTCGAAGTCCGAAAAACGCATTATCTTCGAATACTCGATACTCCTCCCCGCGCGCAATCGAAAACAGAAATCCCCGCTTCTCCATAATATACCGAGACAGCTTTGCCATATCCCGCAAGGTCGAAACATTCCCACCATCCACACCGGAAAGGTCGGAGAAGGTTGTATCATCCATCGCAAGAGACACCGCCTTCGCATTCATCTCACGTACAAACCGCTCCTCATCAAAGAAGCTCCGCAGAGCACGCGCCGCACCATTCGACGACTGCATGAGCGCAGGATACAACAAATCAAACAAACGATACCGCGCACCAACCGTAAGCGGATACGACTGCACCGTATCCGTGAGCATATCCGCGGCAATCACAACAGACCTCCCCAAATACATCACCTCGCTCGCCACCGTCGTCGTCATAAGTTTGGTAAGCGAAGCAATCGGCAGTACATCAGTCGATCCGCGGTCAAGCACCACCTCACCCGTATCCAAATCCGTCACATATGCCGCGCGCGCGGTAAGAGACGGCACACCAATATCCTCTCGAAACGGAGTGAGCTCGGGAAGCACCGAGGTGACCGACTCCCCGTCAAATACCACAATCGGCATTCCCCGCTCCGCAAACCGAAAAACGCGCTCGGCATCCTCCGAAGAAAGCCGCACGCACCCGCCCGAATACCCCTCCGGCACCGGCGTCCCATCGTCGTAATACGGCCATCCATGTATCAAAAAGTTCCCGTAAAACTGCACACTCCACGGCATCCACACATCCCCAATTGAAGAATACAGATTTGTCACCTTCGAGAGCGCGCGATACTCACCCGTCGGCGTCTCCCACCAGCTCCCGTCTCGCCCCTTACTTAAAACAGTAAGCGTTGTCACCGGCTCCCCCGCCTCGTAGAGCGTGAGGGTCATCCGATCAAGATCAACCTCAAGAAAATCCGAGGCCGCAGAAACAAGATCTGCCCGTGCAGCAAGAAAATCGTCAGCACCACCCGCGAGCTCGTAAGCCTCCGAAGCATCAACAAAAGAACTCTCGGCCTGCGCCTCCCGCAAAACCGCCGGCGCCGTACGCCGTGGTGCTATCGTCGGCATCGAAGGAGACCGAGGCCCCTCCACCTGCCCACGCACCATCACCCCTCCAAGAACCCCCACCCCAAAAAGCAGGAGAAGTATATATTTATATGAAAAACAAAGTTTCATAGATCCGCTCATCCTACATAACCTATCAGTCCCATCAATCCTATCAGACCTATCGGTCTTATCCAAATAATTCACTCTGCCTCACACAACTATGTCATTCCCACACAAACCGTCATTCCCACGAAAGCGGAAATCCACACACGTTCACCGCCCACCCAATAAAAAGCCGCTCTTCATTATGAAAGCAGCTATAACCTTACTCGTCACTCAAACCGGCGTAGTACTGAGTCTCTCTAAAGTCAAAACTTCCCGGAACCCCAAACTCCTTTTCAACAGGATTACTCGAGCCCGCCCCCAAAGGACCAGATATGCTCGGGGATTCCCCCGCGAGAATGTCTTTCTCACGCTTGCGGTTCCCGCTATTTCCAAGCTTCTTGACTTTCCGAATGACCGACGCTCTAATTTTTTTACTCATCTCCCACCACCTCCATTGCACAGATTTCTCAAAACACGAGAGTTAGAAGTTTTTCTCTTCATAAAAACTCCTTGCGAAAAATGATAACGAAAAATTATGTAAAACCTGCCCCCAGGTTACAAAAGATCGAGCAGTTCTGTCAAGACCACTTATCCACAAAACCCCTTTTTAACGGCTAAAACGACGTTTTAGCCGTTAAAAACACAAAACAATGGCTCATTTGGTGCCAAATGAGCCATTGTTTTCGCGTCCGGCACCGTCCCTAGATTCTAACACCTAGATACTAGATTCTCACCTCAATATCCCCGCCACCATCCCCACATGCCGCACCAAGGTCGAAACATACCCCCACTCATTGTCATACCAACTCAAAACCTTCACCAAATCCCCATCAACCACACGCGTAAAACTCAAATCCGCAATCGCTCCGTACGGCTTGCCGATGATGTCCGACGAGACAAGCGGCTCATCCGAAACCGCAAGAATCCCCTCCCACTCGGGCTTACCCGCCGCCTTCCGTAAAATGTCATTAATCTCATCAACCGATGTCTTCCGCTTCGCAATAAATGTGATAGCCGCATACGATCCGGAAAGCACCGGCACCCGCACCGAAATCCCATCAAACTTCCCTTCCAAGTCCGGCAGCGCGCGGACAACCGCATGCGCCGCACCCGTCGTCGACGGAATAATATTCTGCGCCGCAGCTCGTCCCCGCCGCACATCCTTCGAACGCGTCGGGCCATCCACCAAGGATTGCGTCGAGGTATACCCGTGAATCGTATCCAAAATCGCCTTCTCGATCCCCGGCTCCTTGGACATAACCTGAATTATCGGCGAGACAGCGTTTGTCGTACACGACGCATTGGAGCTCATCACCACCTTGCTTAACTGATCGTCATTCACTCCCATCAGCACCGTCGCCCCGTCTGCCGTCCCGTCCGGATCCTTCGCCGGCATCGCCATCACGACACGCTTTGCGCCGGCATCCAAGTGCATCTTCGCCTTCGCGAACTTCGCAAACACCCCCGTCGCCTCGAGTGCGATATCAATTCCCATCTTCTTCCACGGCAACTTTTTCGGATCCTTCTCCTGCAAAACCGTAATCTTCTTTCCCCCAACCACAAGCGCCCCGCCCTTCACCGCAACATCCTCGTCAAACTCCCGATACACCGAGTCATACTTCAGCAAGTATGCCAAACTCTCGACATCCGCCAAGTCATTGATCGCCACAACCTCAATATCATCCCGTTCCCATGCCTGCCGGAAAAACAACCGCCCAATCCTCCCAAAACCGTTTATTGCAATCTTTGCCATATGTAAAAAGTATACTATACGCAGATCTTCGGCGCCACAGCAGCACAAACTCTAAATCCAATATCTAAATTCTAACGCGTGTGTTTGGGGCATTCGAATTTATAATTTTGAATTTATTTAGAATTTAGGATTTAGAGTTTAGAATTTGCGCTAGATGGTACACCACAATCCCAAAAGCAACCGAAACATTCAAAGACTCCTTCGTCCCATACATCGGCAGTTCCAAAATCACATCCGCCTTCTCCAAAATCTCACCCGAAAGCCCCAAAACCTCACTCCCAACCACAACCGCAATCTTCGCATATTTCAGAAGTTCAACTTCTGAAATATGCACCGATCCTTCCGCCTGTTCGACAGCACAAATGCGGTACCCCTCACTTCGCAGCCGATCCAAAAGCCGCACGGTATCGTCAACCTTCTCCCACGCAACGTTCGCCTCGGCACCAAGCGAGACCTTCGCAATCTGCGGACGAACTCGCCCAAACTCGTCCACAGGCGCAGGCGTAATCCCACACAAATACAACTTCTCGACCCCCGCCCCGTCGGCAGTCCGAAACATCGACCCCACATTATGCAAACTTCGTATGTTGTCTAGTATCGCAATCATAGGAAAGAGCGATGAGCGGCTAGCTATGAGCTATGAGAGACGACACTGCCGTCACCCCTAATAGCTCGTAGCTCGTAGCTCCTTCTAGTTATTAGCTTCTAGCTGTTAGCTTACCACACGCAAATCATCACTTTCAGCTAATAGCTCGTAGCTCCTTGCAGCTGGTAGCTAAAAGCTGAAAGCTGACTATAATGTAACCATGTTCAGAAAACTCATACAACTCGCCCTCATCGTCGGCGTCGTCGGCGTCGGTGTCCACTTCACCCCCGACGACATCAAACAAAACGCAACGACAAAAGTCAGCGCTATACTCTCGCAAGTCATTCCCAACACCGTCGAAGAAAAGATCAAAGACGCCGTAAGCCCCCTCATCCACACCCCCATCCAACGCCGCGCGGAACTCCTTACCAAACTTCGCGCCAATATCGCAAAAATAAAAGGCGAACTCTCGGGCGGCACATCGGCGAGTAGCGAAACACAAACCACACTCTTGGAAGAACTCGAAGAAACCGAAGCACTCATCGAAAAAATCGAGAACATAAACAAAGAACAAAGTATCGTAAACAAGGTCACCGCCACCGTCTTCGATACGGTAAAAAACGCCCTCGTTGGTACCGAAGGCGGCACCAACGAGGTCCCCAACAACACCCCCACACCAACAACACCCCCACCCCTCCAAACGTGCTCATGGTCCTGCACCGTCGAGTAACCGCAACAAAACTAGACATTATTCACTTATACAGGCATTATATCGTAAGCAGAAAAAAGTAAAACAAAAAATCGGAAAGGGCAAAAAAAAATGGAAAATGATTACGCAGTCGCCGTACTCATAATCACAGAGTATGGCAGAATCATATTAGTACGAGACAGACTGCGCCCTCCTCCCCACTTCTGGAAACTCCCAGGCGGACATAGCGAAAAAGACGAAAATCCATGGGCAACAGGAACACGAGAACTCGTAGAAGAAACTGGAGTGATGGAAACAAAACTTCAAGTATTCATAAGACAAGAAAGGAACGGACACAACTTCTACGGCCTCAAAGCACGCGTTGACTACACACCATTGCTCAAGACAGAAGGGAGCGATGGAGAAGATATTTCCACCGTTTCGTCGTTCAGCGAGATACGAAGGATGAAAGACTTCCTCCCACAGCACAAGAAAGTACTGCAAGAAGCAGGATTCATATAACCCGCCGGAACACAGGTGGGATTTTTTTCGCACAAAATCGAAGGAGAAAGATTGACAAACAACTTAAAGAAATGTACAGCACAGCCAGACACAACGAACGAAAAGGAGAAACACATGCAAGTATTGATAGGCGAAAAAATGGTAGACATGATCGGAGTCGCCCTACCATTCCCCGAAAAAAACGGCAACGCAGTCACCATCCCCCAAGGATGGGATGGATTTTACAGCCATCGCAATATCGATAGATTCACTAACCTCACCTTCAGTATCGATTTCGCAACTCCATACGAAAGCTTCGTCTCTCCCATCCCACCTGAAGAGGTAGTGCGAATGAGAATGGGAAGTGACAAATACTACGAAGGGTATAAACCCAAAATCGGAAACGGACTCGCACTCGCAAAAGAAACGAATGTGATAAAAGTGAAACACCCGTACCACGGAAACGTCGTAAGCACCTATTCCCACCTCAAAAAAGACAGTCAGTTGGTACAAATAGGTGATTGGGTGGAACCAAGAGACGAGATCGCGAAAACCGGAAAGAGTGGTTGGGTTGCAAACGTGCCGCACCTCCACATCCACCTCAACAAAGGAGGAGAAATCAAAACCGTAAGCATCCCCTTCTACCTTCCAGGACTGCTCCCATACCTGAACGAACGCTTCAAGGAAGAAGGATACTTCCACGAAAAATTCGTCAAGCGACACTTCCCACAGTACTACCACGAACACGACCGCCAACGGTAACAACCGACGGCGGATTTTTATACCCAACATGAGATACAAAAACCTCCACTCCCCCAAATAAAAAACCGCTCGGTGAATCATAGATTCATAGTCCGAGCGGTCATGATAAATTGCGCAAGATAACTTACTTCAAAACAGTCATCTTGCGAGTTGCTGCAAACGTGGGAGTGGTCAGCGTGTAGAAATACACACCACTCGCGGCAGATTCGCCACTGTTGTTACGACCATCCCAATAAATCGCCGTCTCCCTCGTCTCATACACGGCAGCAGGTTTATAACCGACCTGAATGGTCCGGATAACCCGACCGGTCATGTCGTAAATGGTCAGCGTGACTTCGTCATCTTCCGCCAACTGGTACGCAATCCATGTTTCAGGATTGAACGGATTGGGGAAGTTTTTCAACAACCGAGACTTCACCGGTTTCCATTCCACACCGACCTTCATGAGACCGACGCGTAATTCTGCAAGCTCGGCATCCGAGAGTGGAGCATCGGCAACAGGACGAGCAGGAGCCCTGGGGATATCGATCGTTATCAACTCAACCGGGAACGGCGTCTCATCACCGTACGCTCTTCCCATAATCAAGTAAGCGTCCCGGACGGAATTCGTGCCGTCCCCCGTGACATCACCAGAAACTCGCTGATAAAACTCACTGACATACACAGGACTGCCGTTCACCATAGAGGCGGCAAACACGACATCAAAGATATCGATGTCGGTGCTAAACCTGCCCTCTTCGTACTTCACATTCCCGTACTGAACGGGGTTGATCAAATCAATACTGATCTGATCCCCAATACTGATCTGATCCCCCCCTTTCCCGTCTTCGGCAATGATCGTGTACGTGAAGGAATGCGCACCTTTCGGCCACGCAGCAATCGGCACGATCGGCCCGACCAAAAGTTCCGGATGGGTTCCTAAATCAGACTCCTCATCAAGCCATTTGATCGTCCAAAAAACAAAATCAGAATTATTTTCAACCTGAAAAACCGTAGCCTCCCCCATCTCGAGAATGGTCGGATTCGGGTTGAGAAATCTAAACGGCGATTTCTGTCTAATGGTAACGGTGCCAGGACCGCCAAAAATCGAGCTCCCCCCGTCCACGCCACCGTTGATCTGAACTTCACCGTTCTCAAACTCGAATGTCATGGTCCCTTCATCATCAGAAGCCGTGGTAAACGAGATGAAGGCAACATCAATCTCGATTCCCAACGGAAGTTCCTCTCCAAGGGCGGCAAATCGAATCTGGTTATCCACCAGCTCAATGTTGCCAGTCCAGTCGCCAATATCCGTCCTCCCACTTGCGAGTGTGAGTATCGGATCTATGATGCTGATATTGTCCAGATTAACAATATCAGCGATAAAGTCGATTCCAAAGACCTTATCGCGAAACATTCCGGAAACTCCAACCTCAACCCGTTCCCCAGACAACTCGCTCACGGATTCGAAGAACACCACAGACGGTACCGGCTCCCGCGGAATAATTGTCTGCTTATTACCGCTAAGCTCCGCATTAGGAACGATGTCGCCGTCAAAAAATTCACCAAAACGCTCGCTACCCTCGGCATACACAATGTCGCCAGACCGAAACGGCAAAAGGGTAACCAGAATCGAACCGGTCGTCATAGGATCAAACGTCACCTCGATATTTAGGGGCTTCTTAGCCGTAACATTATACGGAACCGAAGACACGACATCCGTACTAGCAGGCCCGCTCAGGACAATAAGATCAGCCAGCACAACCCCCGTATCGGCATCGCGGAGATTAAGGTCTCCTATCTGCCCCTCGAGCTCGATACGAAAACGTGTGTTGCCGACAATGACACCCACCGAAGAATCGAACGTCGCCGTGAACGCAACTGCGTCGTCCACGCCCACAAAAACCTGTGAAACCACGGGACCGATGTTGGCGATAGTAAAAATATCGCCCGGCTCCTCAATGGCGCCCTTGAAGGTAATGCTTCCCCCCTTGGACGCATGTGTTATGAAATCCCACGGCGGGGTTCCCTTCCCAACAAGAATGTTAGACTTCAAAACCTGGATCTCGATGATCCGAGGCGTCGAAGTGTCTGTATTCATGAAAGTTAGGAAACCCACTAAACCGTTACCCAAGGGATTACCACCGCCACGTGTGAACGAAAAGATACCTTCATCCGGACCAGAAATACGATCCTTAACAGTCGTCCATCCATTGTGGGTCGACGCGATGTCAATGTCGCCGAGTCCGGAAGGGACAGAATTTCCCGAGTCGTCCCTCCCAGCGAACCGTAAGTAAAATCCCACAATCGAAACATTTTTCTCCGCAAACCCGCTGAGGTAAATCCCCAGCACCTCTGTCCCCGTATCTATGGGGAAGGTAGCGTCCGAAAAGATGAGTGTGGGAACTTCAAGCGCATGGGCAGTTTGGTTACACAATATCAAAGCCAAAAGAGCGGCCAGGATTAAAAGCACTTTCGCTGCCGAAAAAAATCTATTCACTTTCTTGATCTCCTTATGCTAAGGTTGGATAAGACCGTATCGTGAAATACGGACTTAAAAAAACTGGCTACATTCATATACCAAACCTAGCGAAAGCTAGGTTTGTCCTTTTACAAAGGCCAAAATCCACGAGCAGGATGCCCATGAATAAGAAGATAATACGATATAATTAATAAAATGTCAATAGCTACGTCATGGTTCAATACCTTCGCAACACAAACCGAATTGAACGGCTAATTTGGTACCAAATTAGCCGTTCACTCCCCCAAAACGAAGTACGCATCCACCCCAGCATCCTCCGACCACGCCCCGCCAACATACGAATCCCCACTACTCCCGCATCATGCGATAAGTCGCGCAAATAAAAAGTCCAGCATAAAAGCCGGACTGTTGTGTGTCGCTGGGTTCCCCAAGACATCATTCGAAAACATCCTCGACAAACTTGAGAACGGAGAGATTGTCGTGATTGTTACCCGTAGCTTTCTTAATCGAAAGCACAAGAGATTCCTTTATAACGTCGGAGGGCATACCCGTATTGAAGAGGCACACCAAGTCAACCGAAAAGTCGATGCACTCCTGCACAACCTCTCCCCCGCACGACAGTTGGTCAAGAACAGAAAGCTGGGCGAATAAGAGATCCCGCAACGCCTCCCCCACCACCCCCGATATCAAATCCGCAGCCGCAGCATGATCTTCAGTTTGAGGGACAGTTATGATAACGCCATCACCTCTTCTATACAAATGGAACTTCATCATCACCTCCCAAAACGGCCTCTACTCTTTTAATGACATACTGCCTCCACTCCGCCTCGGTAATCCGTGTTCCAAGATGAGCAAGAAACAGATACGCCAAACGAGTCAAATCGCACACAAGGAGACGATCCCCAGTAGAACCGTCACCATCCACACTGCCCTCTGTAAACTTTTGTATCAAAAGAGAAAAAACTGCCTCTTTCAATGCCTCGACCCCTTTTTCAGGATCGGAAAGAACTTGCTCAACCCTACCCACAAATGGGATAGGAGTGAGATTCAAAACAATCGCTTCACTCACGATAAACCTCCATACAGGTGAAAACGGTGATGCTCGTTGATGACCTGATATACTTCTATGCCATCACACAAAGTATGTCAATTTGTTGCCGCAATGAAATACACCAACTCTTTCCACCCCTCACGTAACAACACCATCACTCCCCAAAAAAAAATCCCCATGACGAGCTATGCTAGTCATGGGGAAATTTTATTGCGAGGACTCGACGTTGAACTCGCGAACCGCCTCTTCGTCCTCAAAAAAAGCGCGCTCGTTCTCGACGGTCCAGCCATCATCATTTTTGAAAACTTCAGCGACGTCGAAGAGGGAACCCTCCAGAACAACCTCGGTTATTCCCGAATCAAAATTAAATTCCGCCTCATAGACAGAAAACTGCATGCCTTTGATTCTGACACCCATATACTTCGGGAAAATATAAGGGATAGTGGTTTTCTTCACCAACCACCAGTCATCAATTCCATCATCGTACTGGAGCATGAGTTTCACGGGTATAGACATCTCATCAGCACCTCGTATTTTTTGAAGTTAGAAGTTAAAAAAATGAAACCGAAACAATCACAACATAAATCAACACGATTGTCAATAGAAACGTCATGGTTCAATACCTTCGCAACACAAGACACAAACCAAATCGAACGGCTAATTTGGTACCAAATTAGCCGTTCACTCCCCCAAAACAAAGTAAGCATCAACGCCGGCATCCGCAGACCACAAACCACCGGCGTACAAATCCCCACTACTCCCATACACCTGTGAGCTGTTTGTGTTCGACGCGCTCTGAACCGGCACGAGCCAGTAGGCGACACCATCGGAAAGCGAAACCCCCGGTGAGAAGGTATACGTATTCTCCTGCACCGCCCCCGCGCCAGAAATTGACGCAACACTGCTCGTCGCAACCAAAGTCCCAAACGAACCCTCATCGTCCGCATATAAAGCAAGGTAACTTGCCGCACAACAGTATTGTCCTCCCCCATTCCCCAACCACATAGAAACAGTGGAAATCGTGGAAGACGCGGTCATCGTAACCTTCTGCCCCAAAGTCCCCCCTTCCGTCACAAACCCCGCAAGCAAGGTGTCATGCACCTTCTGCGAAGGCAAAACCACATACCCCGCAGGAAAAGAAAACGTAGAACTCGAAACCGTAGACGTAGTACCAAAATCATCCGTAGCCCGCACACCCACAAGATAGGAATTGTCAAAAACGACATCAAACGTCACGGACAAATCAGTCCCCTGCGAGACCCACCCCGAATCAGAAAACGAGGACGAAGTCGTATACTGCAAATCATAAGAAATAGCACTATCGAGCGTATCGGAATCCGTAGAACTCGCCCACGAAGCCGTCACCCGCGAATAAAAAGAGTTGAAAGAAAGCGCAAAACTCCCCGGCGTCGTCGGGCTCTCATGCGAAGGCGTACTCGTCGAGAAATAATACCGCGTAACATCACTAGCAACCCGCCCCAACGTCTGCTGTTCACCACCCGACTGATAGAAAGAATAAAACGCGAGGGTCACATAATCGGAAGAAGAAAACGAAACATCACTCGTCGAACTAGCAGTCTCAAACAAAACATGCGTATCCTCAAGCTCGGAAAACACAAGCGCACTATTCGTAAGCCCCCCACTCGTCCCGCATCGCGAAGTATTATCGGGAAACAAAAGGGAAAAACCGGCAGAAACACTCCCCCCCGAACAACGCGCATACTGCATCCGAAGCACGCTCGTCGTATCCGCCGGATCCCACGACGACGAATTATACAAAAACTCCTCTGAAAAACTCGAAGCAGACGCATTCAGATATACCACCACACCCTTCCACGTATCGTCCGCAAACTCCTTATATATATCCGGCACAAAAGGATACGCACCATAATCAGCCTCAACCAAATACTGCGTACTCGAAGCCCGAGAATCGGCATAAAACGAAACCGTGTCAAAAAAGCTTGCAATGGAAACCGAAACCGAGCTCGTCGCAGACCCAAGACCATCGGCATCAAACGCTCGAATCGTATACGGCGAGGAGGTTCCGATAAGCGAAGGTGTAAGCGCGTACGCCGTACTCGTCCCCGAATAGATAATCGCCGAGCTCGAAGCAACATCCCGAATCTCGTAGGTTATGCTCGAGGTCGCCCCCGCGGCATCAGACGACGGTTGCCACTCAAATATAATCTGAAACGTACTCGTCGCATACCACGCCACCGTCGAAGTCCCCGTGGGCGGGATAATCGCACTCGGCACGCTCCGCAGCTCAGTCAAACCCGACGAGTTTTGCGGATTGGGCGAAGTCCGCGCCTCAAAGTCGCTCGAGCTCGCCGTGTCACATCCATTCCCCAAAAACTCACCGCCGCCCTGTGCCGAGACACACACCGAAGCGTCCAAAGCGCGACGCTCGAGCGACTCCCCCGCACCCCCTATCAAGGTTGCGTCATACGTCACAACATCCACTTCACTCCCCGCGTCATCCGAGAGCACAAGCCGCACCTCGCTCGACCCGTTCAAGAGCGACGCCGAACGTGTCATGTCCGCAGCAAGTCCTGAATACGAAGACGAGGAATAACTATTAAACCCAAGAAGTAAAAATCCACTGCCGGGAATAACGACACCATCCCCGCCACTCCCACCAAAAACCACGAGCGTCGTAGAAGCCCCACCTCCTACCGAATACGAGAGCCGCCAGTCCGAAAGTGAAAACACGCTTGTGTACGGATTGTACAACTCAACAAATTCCTTCCCGACATCACTCCCTTCGGCATCAAACAAGATCTCGCCGATCACAACATAATCCCCCGCCGAGACAACCGGTATCGTGGTGGACGCCGTCGTAGATGCCGACGTCATCCCGTCAGCATCCAAAGAATAGAGCGCGAACTCATACGTCGACCCCGCCACGTACCCCGTACTCGACGCATAATACGCCGTACTCGTCACACCTTCCGCCACCGTTGAGGTCGCGGATGTCACATTATAGATCGAATACGTAATGGAAGAAGACGCGGAAGTATCCCACAAAAAATCCAGCCCGGATGTGCTGGATGCGTAGGTAACGATAAAACCGGTTGCTGCCACAGGCCCATCCCGCGGTTCCACCAAACCCGACGAGTTTTGCGGATTGGGCGAAGTCCGCGCCTCAAAGTCGCTCGAGCTCGCCGTGTCACATCCATTCCCCAAAAACTCACCGCCGCCCTGTGCCGAGACACACCCGCCGCCGCTCGACGCTCGCCGCTCGGAAGACTCGCCCGCCGTAATCGCGTCATACGCAAACTCATCAATCGTATTCGCATCCCCATCAAAAAGCACCACCGTATTCGAACTTCCCGCCAAATAATTCGAAGATTGGGTGTACATCACATCAGCCGTAACCGTCCCCGTATACTCCCCGCTCGCAACTAAAAAGAACCCGTTCGGTTCAATCATGCCCGTAACATTCGTCGCCAAGTTATACAACGTCCCCGAGCTCGTCCGCTTCTTCACATCCCATCCCGCAAGGTTAACTGCAACCGATCCAGGATTATACAGCTCAACAAACTCATCCTTCACCTCACTCGCCGACCCGGCCTGTACCTCACTAATCACAACTTCAATCAATGCGCTCGATGCCGCAGACGACGACTCGGAAGATAGTGCCAAGGCAGATGACGACCCCCCACCGGTAGCTTTGGGAGCAATCACCGTATTCGCCGCACGCGGCGTCCCACCTCGCGCCGCACTCGTCTGCCACGAGAAATCCGTGAGCCGCTCCATCGTCCCCTTCGAGCTATTCGACCCCGCAGGCCACGAAGAGTTCGCAATCGCCTCATCCATCAGCCGACACGCGGCATCAAACAACCGAAGCCCCTCCTTCGAGTTCGAAAGCGCGCCCGTATAAATCACATCGGCAGATATCCCCGGCACCGACGTATCATCCGTCCGCTCAAGCAAGAAAAAATCCCCATGCGAAATCACCGTCCTCGCGCCAAACACGACATGAATTTTCTCGTCCTCATCAATCACCTCCCACCCCGATATATCGACGTCGGACGTCCATATATTCCGAAGCTCGATCCACTCGTCCGAAGCCGACCCCACCATCCCCATCCACGCAACCTCGTTCAACATCACCCCTGTATGCGCCGGCCTCGCCGCAGTATCGTAGTCGCACTTTGGCGCCACCGTAAATGTGTCATCCTGAGCAACGCGCCTGTCCTCCGAAGCTTCAGCGAAGGGAGGAAGGATCTCGTCGTCGTCGCCATCGTCCGCCTCACCACCATCATCCCCACCGTCATCGCGAGCCGGAAGCGAAGCGATCTCGTCGTCATCATCACCTGACCTATCAGTCCTATCCGCCCCATCTTCGTCGTCCGCATCCTCGTCGTCGTCATCCGTCTCAACATCCGCCTGCACCACCAAATCCGGAATCACCGAATTCGCCCGTCCCGGCGTTCCCCCAACCTCCAAACTCGTCTGCCACCCGAACGTCCCCACGTCCCGCTCCATCGTCCGCTTCGTCGCATTATCCCCCGCAAGCCACTTCGGCTCACCAACCGCCTCATCAACCAACCCGCACGACCCGTCAAACAAGCGCACTCCCTCCTTCGAGTTCGAAAGCCGCCCCGAATACGTCTCATCCGCCGCAACCCCCGAAACCGTACTCGCCCCACGCGCAAGCACATAATACCCGCCCGCAGGAATCACAGCGCCAGATGACAACGAAACCCGCACATCACCCGTCTTATCCGCAATACTAAACCCCGATATATCGAGGTTCAACCTCGATATATTATGAAGCTCGATCCACTCGTCGAGATGCCCGCCAACCCCGCCCATCCACGCAACCTCACTTATAACCACACTACCCCGCCGCACCGCATCACTCGCATCGTACGCGCACGCCGTCGCCACCGGTGCCGCAACAGGAAGTCCGTCTTCCCGAGGAAGTCGGACTTCCCCACGTGGGGGCGGGGCGCCCCCCCCCCCCCCCCCCCCCCCCCGGGGCCCACAAAAAAAAAAAGAACGACACCCACCCCCACCTCCCCAATCTGCGTCTCCCCAAAAAACGTATCCCGAACCAACCCCGCCGCCCCCGAAAACGCTCCACTGACCGCACTCCCAATATTCGCAAAAAAACGGCCAATGCCCCGCATTGCCCGCCCCGCCTCCGCAAGCGGGGAAAAAAACGAAAACTGCAAACGCGACGTATCATACCGCACCAGCCGAGAAGGAAACTCCCGATTCACCACCGCATCCCGCGCCTGTCTCTGAAACAACCCAATCACCCCCACCCCATGCAACACCGCCTGCCGCGAGAGACGAGAGAAGTATGCTTCGAAAATGAGGTCATACACAGGTTTATCTAATAAGTCACGAATCACATAAAAATCACCCAAATCATCATCCCATTTCCTCCGAACCTTCACCAAAGGAAACTCCCCACCGCCCTCATCCACCCCATACCCAAACTCACCATCCTCACGCATGATCTCTGGAAACTCATAATCAGGATCATTCACGGTATCTCGGGAGAAAAAATAGCGATTCGAATACTCGGCCATTGAATGCAAATAGTCCTCAATAGTAGACTCTGCAACCGGCGCACCGCCGCGAAGATCAACCACATCACGCATATTCTCACGCGTAAATTGCTCGGTATACTCCTCATACGGCGACCCTCGCTCACCCACCACCCCCAAAGGTGGGTGCGGATCGTTCCGCGTATGGTCCGGCACCGACATATCTTGGACCAAATGCAAAATATACCCAAGCGTCCGATACGCCTCACGGCGATCCCCTTCGGCAAAGTAGCGCAACGCACGGCCCCACGTCCGATCTCCGCCATACCGTCCATACCGTTCTTGCACTAAAGAAGCACTCACCCATTCGTGCGCAGATAAAATACGCTCCCCCGAAATAGTGAGGAGCCGAACTGCACCAATAGCACGTGGATTGAGCTTCCCAAAATTCTTACCGTCCCACCCGATACCATGCACCGGATCATACAAGTGATTCATCCAACGCGGAGGGATATCTTCAAGCACGGTTCCTTCAACAATCCACCCGCGTTCTTCATCAGTGAGCGGACTGCCCGGGTTCAGCTCGTTGAAATAGTCCACCATCACCTCGCTCAACCCTGCGTGGGTCGTCTCGGGGACGTAAGCAAAACCACTCCGAAAGACAAAAAGCCCTCCAACAAAAACAAAAAACACACCAATAATCTGTGTTCGAGACATACGTGTCATGTGAAACATTACCTCCGGTTCCCTTCGCACGCGCCCGCCACCCGTCACACGAGAAGTTCGTCTTAATAAAAAGCAAACCCCTCTCAAATTGAAATACTACTGAAAATCGTTAGCCATCGTTAAATCTTAACTATTTTCCAAACATCATTAGGATACAAAACAAAATCAACCAGAAGTGGTCTCCTAATAATGTAGCCACTACCATTGGTAGAGAAACTGCCCTCAGACTGAAGGCTTTGCCTCAACAACGACAACACGTTATCGACATTTTCTTCAGGGCTATTCTGCAAACTCCGCAACTCCCCTGCCCGAGCACTCTCAACAAAATACGAACTAGCCAACTCATAATCCCCCGACTCAACCGCGGCAATATACATCGTCAAAGTCTCTTGCGGCGTCGCC
>Ga0310122_10000721_pt1 | contig 20844 bp, 18 predicted proteins | sample CB6_Bottom_1051__FD_203503 | JGI IMG/M metagenome (GOLD analysis project Ga0310122, IMG submission 203503) | Marine microbial communities from Western Arctic Ocean, Canada - CB6_Bottom_1051 | ecosystem: Environmental > Aquatic > Marine > Oceanic | place: Canada: Western Arctic Ocean | collected...
GAGGAGTGGTGGCCCCACGGCATTCGCGTAAACGCGGTGGTACCGGGGGCGGTGCGTACGCCCCGGATCGAGGCCGGGTGGTCCGACGGCAGCGTTCCGCGCCCGGACGCGGAGACCCTCGAACGCATGGCGCTCCCCGAAGACGTCGCAGGCTCGATCCTCTTCCTGGTTTCAGATTGGGCACGAAAGGTGACCGGCCAGTTTCTGGTGGTGGACGGTGGCTCAACCACGAAGTTTCCCTATACGACCTCCTAATTCGCGCTGGCGTCGCCCACCCGCGTAGCATCGCCGAGGAGCCCCTCTTGAAACTCGATCTGCTCTACGAAGTCGACTCCCCCCGCCCCTGGGAGGGGGCGCATCCGTACGGCCAGCGTGCGCGCGAACAGCGCGCCTACTACGAGGCGATCGAGCAGATTCGCCTTGGCGACCGACTCGCCTTCAACACGGTGTGGGCCGTCGAGCACCACTTCCGCGAAGGGCGCTCGCACTGTCCCGCGCCCGAGGTTCTCCTCGGTGCGCTCTCGCAGGTCACCGAGTCGATCGGTCTCGGCTTCGGGGTCACGCTCACACCCTTCGGTTTTACGCACCCCGCTCGCATCGCCGAGAAGGTGGCGACCGTGGACATCCTTTCGCGCGGGCGGGTGCAGTGGGGAACCGGGCGTTCGACGCCGATGGAACAAACGGCCTTCCACGTCGACCGCGAGAAGTCGCGCGACCACTGGCGTGAAGCGATCGAGATCGTCTGCGCGATGTGGCGCGAAGAACGTTTCTCGTGGGATTCCCCCGAGTTCCAGTTTCCCGAGCGCGTAATCACCCCGAAGCCCTACCAGGACCCGCATCCCCCGTGTTGGATGGCGGCGACTTCCGCGGGATCGTCCGCGGTGGCAGGGGAGAATGGGCTCGGGCTCCTCAGCTTCTCGATCATGCAGCCGCTCGAGGCCATGGCGAAGCAGATCGTTGCGTATCGAGAGGCGCAGACCCGCGCGAAGCCTTTGACCGACGTTTCGACCAACAAAGTCGCGGCCTACACGCTGGTGCATTGTGCGGATTCGATGGAGCAGGCCGAGGCAAACGGCATCTGGAAATCCGTCGGCTGGTGGTACCAGAACCTCGCGCAATTCACCCTGGATTGGGAACTCGAGCACCTCTCGGCGGAGGAGCAGGGCGAGGTCTTCCCGCTGATGAAGCCTCTGCTCGAAGGGGACATCCCCATCCAACACTTCCACGACGCCGACATGATCGTCGTCGGAGACCCCGAGCGCTGTTTCGAGAAGATGTGTCGCTACGCCGATCTCGGCGTCGATGAGCTGATCTGTTACGTGCAGTTCGGCTACCACTCGCACGAGTCGGCGATGCGCACGATCGAACTCCTGGGCAAGGAAGTGATCCCGGCGCTCGAGCGCTACGAACCAAAGCGCTCGAAGTAGCGCGCGCCAGGCAGCGGCAGGAGGATGGGCGAGTGACGGAAATCGAGCGGGTCTTCGATCTCTCGGGGCGCTCTGCGGTGGTCACCGGTGCGGCGAGCGGGATCGGTCGCGCTGCGGCCGAAGTTCTGGCCGCGGCTGGCGCGCGCGTGGGCCTCGGCGACATCGATGGCGAAGGGGCGGAAGCCGTCGCCTGCGGTATTCGCGAGGCGGGAGGCGAGGCTTTCGCCCGGGCCGCCGATATCCAGGTGCGTTCGGAAGTCGACGCGCTGGTGGCCCAGGCGGCAGAAGAATGGAACGGACTCGACGTCATGTGTAACGTCGCGGGCGTCGCCTCCGATGGTCCCCTTGCCGAACTCGAAGAGGCCGAAGTCGACCGCGTGATCGCGATCAACCTGAAGGGAACGCTCTTTGGTTGCCAGGCCGCCGTGAAGGCGATGCGCGCGAGTGGCGGTGGGAGCATCATCAACGTGGCTTCGGGCGCGATCGACCTGCCGACGCCGAACTACGGGCTCTACGCTCTCACGAAGGCTGCGGTGACCCAACTGAGCCAGACCCTCGCGGTCGAAGTAGGAGGCGATGGGATACGGGTCAACGTGTTGGCGCCCGGGGTGACGCTCACGCGTTTCACCGAGCGGCACATGCTCGCGGAAGACGGCAGCGTGGACCGTGCTCGCTACGACGCCTTCGTGTCCGGAATGGAGGGGCGCTCGCCCATCGGTCGCGTTGGCGAAGCGATCGATCAGGCCTGGCTGATCCTCTACCTGGCCTCGGAGGCTTCTCGCTTCTGCACCGGGCAGGTCTGGCGCGCCAACGGTGGCACCACGATGCCCCGCTGACAGCAGGACCGTCCCCGCTTCGGTCAGGTGTTCTGGATCGTCATGCCGCCGTCGACGGGGAGGACGACGCCGTTGATGTAGGAAGACGCCGGCAGCACCAGCGAAAGCGTGGCGTGGGCGACTTCTTCGGGGTCGCCGTAGCGCCGCAGCGGGACCCGACGACGTGCGAACTTTTCCTTCGCTTCGTCGGGGATCGGCGAAGTCATCGCGGTCGAGATCGGGCCCGGGCAGATGCAGTTGAAGGTGACGCCGCGACGGCCGAGCTCGACCGCGAGGCTGCGAGTGAGTCCGATCACGCCGTGCTTGGCGACCGAGTAGGGGCCGGCACCGGCGCTCGCCCCGAGGCCCTCGGTGGAGGAAATGTTGACCACCCGCCCGGCATCGCTGGCCTCGAGGTGGGGCAGGCAGAGGCGAACGAGCCGCGCCTGGGCGGTGAGCATCACCTCGAGGGCGCGCGCCCACGCGGCTTCCCAGGCATCGCTCTCGGCGTCTGCCGCGATGCTCACCGAGACGCCGGCGTTGTTCACCAGGATGTCGAGGCCCCCGAAGTCGGCGGCGACGTCGCGCACCACTTCGCGCGCACGCTCGGCATCGCAGACGTCGAACCCAAAGGCGCGAGCCCTGCCGCCGGCCGCGACGATCTCCTCGGCCACAGCGCTAGCGCCGGCCGCGTCGCGATCGGTCACTGCCACCTTAGCGCCTTCATCGGCGAAGAGCCGTGCCGTGGCGCGTCCCATGCCGCTGGCAGCCCCGGTCACCAGCGCGCTGCGCCCCTTGATGGAGCGACTCAGTCGACTCAGCCTGGCCATGCGAAACCTCCGGCGCGTGAAGGCCGGAGGGTCGCCCGTGGAGGCCGGCGCGTAAAGGGTGCGGGGCTACGTCCCGCTTTGAACCCCGGCTACGGTTCCGCGATGGAATCCAGGCTGGGAAGCGATTCGCGGTGAACCCCGAGAAGCCCCGTCTCGAATTGCGGTCGCTCGAGCCGGGTGACGCCGAAGCACTCTTCGCGCTCACCGAGCGCAACCGCGCCCGACTCCGCGAATGGCTCCCCTGGCTCGACGACGTAGTCGAAGTTGCGAACTCACTTGCCTTCATCGAGGCCACCCGGACCCAGGAGGCGACGGGCCAGGGGCCAACCTGGGGCATGATCGTCGCGGGCGAACTCGTCGGGGTGGCCGGCTTCCATCCGATCAAGCGCGGCGAAGCCCGCGGCGGCCTCGGCTACTGGATCGATGCGGGGCACGAAGGGAATGGCAGCGTGATGGCGGCCTGTCGCGCTCTAATCGATCACGGCTTTCTCGAACTCGACCTGCGTTGCATCGAGATTCGCGCGGCGAAAGGCAACGAGCGAAGTCGTTCCGTTGCCGAACGTCTCGGGTTCCGCTTCGAGAGTGTGCGGCGCGAGAGCCAGGTGCTTTACGGCCGCTCCGTCGACGAAGCGATCTACTCGCTGTTGCGCGCTGACTGGCACGCCCGCTCGCGCTCCGACTCCGGCTCCGGCTCGGACTCGCCCTCCGACTCAGACGGGGAGCGGCGACGCGGACCTACGCCGCCGAGATAACCCGGTATAATCGCGCCGCGCGCGCACGCAGCCGGAAACCCCCATCATCATGCAATCCAGACCTGCGGACCTTCTGAGCGTGGACGTGCTGATCGTCGGCGCCGGCATCTCGGGCATTGGTGCCGCCCATCATCTCCAGAAAAAGTGTCCCAACCGGACTTTTACCATCCTCGAGCGCCGCGAGAACATGGGCGGGACCTGGGATCTCTTCCGCTACCCGGGCATTCGCTCCGATTCCGACATGTACACCCTCGGGTACTCCTTCTACCCGTGGCGCGCTCCAAAATCGATCGCCGACGGCCCTTCGATCCTCGAATACGTGCAGGACACCGCCCGCGAGTTCGGGATCGATGAGAAGATCCAATACGGCCTGCACGTAAAGCGTGCGAGTTGGTGCTCGGAAACTTCACGCTGGACCGTCGAGGCCGAAGTTGATGGCAGTGGGGAAGTGCGGCGCTTCGACTGCGGTTTCCTCTTCATGTGCAGCGGTTACTACAACTACGACGCCGGCTACACCCCCGAATTCGAGGGCCTCGCGGACTACGAGGGCCGCGTGGTGCACCCGCAGTTTTGGACGCCCGATATCGAGTACCGGGGAAAGCGCGTGGTCGTGATCGGCAGTGGGGCCACGGCGGTGACACTGGTGCCCGAACTCGCAAAGCAGGCCGAGCACGTAACGATGCTGCAGCGCTCTCCCACCTACGTCATCTCGGCGCCGGGAAGCGACCCGATGGCCGCGTGGCTGCGCGAGCGCGTGCCCGCCAACCTCGCCTACCACCTCGTGCGCTGGAAGAACATTCTTCTCGGGATTGCGCTGTTCAACTACTGCAAGCGCAAGCCCGAGGCGGCGAAGCGGTTGATCTTGAAGGCCGTCGAGAAGCACCTGAGCCCGGGCTACGACGTGAAGACCCATTTCAACCCGCGCTACAACCCCTGGGACCAGCGCATGTGCCTGGTGCCCGACGCCGATCTCTTCGAATCGATCAACTCCGGAAAGTCATCGGTGGTGACCGACCGCATCGAGTCCTTCACCAAGAAGGGGATTCGGCTCCAATCGGGGACCGAACTCGAAGCGGACCTGGTGGTCACCGCCACCGGGCTCGACCTGCAGTTGGTCGGCGGTCTCGAGGTCATTGTCGACGGCGAACGCGTCGACCCGGCGCAGTCGTTGACCTACAAGAGCATGATGTTCAGCGACATTCCAAACCTCGCGCTCTCCTTCGGCTACACCAACGCTTCGTGGACGCTGAAGTGCGACATCACCTGCGACTACGTGACGCGGCTGCTCAACTACATGCAGAAGAAGGGCTACACCGAGTGCCGGCCGCGGGTCATCGACAACGACGTCGAGGTCGAGTCGATGCTCAACTTGAGTTCCGGCTACATCCAGCGTTCGGCGGACCGCTTCCCGAAGCAGGGGACGAAGGCGCCCTGGCGCCTCTACCAGAACTACGTGCTCGACAAGTTGACGATTGCGCTGAGCCGCATCCAGGACCGCTCGCTCGAATTCGGGAGACCGCGGCGCTAGGGATGCAGAGGGGCGGCACCCGGCCCGCCCGGAACGCCGAGATCGCTTGCGGCACGAGCAGAGGAGAGACGAATGGCCGACCACGGATTCTGGAGCTACGCGGAGCGCGACCCCGATGCCCTGGCGCTCATCGATCCCGCAGAAGTGCGGTGGACGCGCGGCGAATTGCACGCCGCTTCCAACCGGATCGTAGGCGCACTGCGCGCGATCGGCCTCGAACGCGGAGATGCCGTGGCGCTCGACGCCCCGAACTGTGCCGAGTTCTTCGCGGTCTACCTGGCGTGTACCCAGGCGGGTTTCTATCTGGTGCCGATCAACTGGCATCTCGCTCCGGCCGAAGTCGCCTACATCGTGCAGGATTCCGAGGCGAAGGCCTTCATCGCCCACGAGCGCCTGGCCGTCGAGTGCACGAAGGCCGCCGACGAGATCAACTTCCCCCCATCGGGACGCATCGCCATCGGAAAAATCCCCGGTTTCCAGTCGCTCGAGGACCTGACCGCGGGGATCTCCGGCGAACCGCCGCGGGCTCGCTGCACCGGCGCGGTGATGAACTACACCTCGGGCACCACCGGGCGGCCCAAGGGTGTGAAGCGCGACCTTGCGCCCACCGAGATCGAACCCGATCTCATCATGGGGCTCTTCGGTGCCTTCCTCGCGATGTTCGGTATCGAGCCCGAGGGAGACGACGTCTACATCTGCGGCTCACCGCTCTACCACACCGCCGTGCTGATCCAGTCCGCGGCGGCGATGCACTGGGGACACCCGGTGGTGCTGATGGACAAGTGGGAGCCCGAGGCAATGCTGCAGTTGATCGAAAAGTATCGCTGCACCACCAGCCACATGGTGCCCACGCAATTTCACCGCTTGCTGCTGCTTCCCGAAGAGGTGCGCGCGAAGTACGACGTCTCGAGTACGCGAACCATGCTGCACGCCGCCGCACCCTGCCCGCCGGAGATCAAGCGCAAGATGATCGACTGGTGGGGGGAGAGCATCTGGGAGTACTACGCAGCCACCGAAGGGGGCGGCACGATCGTCTCGGCCGCCGATTGGCTTACGCACCCGGGGACAGTGGGCAGGCCCTGGACGAATGCCGAGATCCGCATCTTCGACGACGACGGGCGCGAGTTATCCCAGGGCGAAACCGGGACCATCTATATCCTGATGATGGACAGCGCCCGCTTCGAGTACAAGGACGACCCCGAGAAGACGAAAAAGACGCGCCTCCAGGCCGACGACGGCAAGGTCTTTTTCACCGCCGGCGACATTGGCTACCTCGACCCCGAGGGCTACCTCTTTCTCTGTGATCGCAAGATCGACATGATCATTTCCGGGGGCGCGAACATCTACCCGGCAGAGATCGAGAACGAGCTGCTGGGTCACCCCAAGGTGGGCGACGTCGCGGTCTTCGGGATCCCGAACGAAGACTGGGGCGAAGAGATCAAGGCGGTGATCGAGCCGGCGCCGGGAGTGGTGGGCGACGCTGCCCTCACTGCAGACATTCTGGCCTTCTGCCAGGACCGCCTCGCGAAGTTCAAGCAGCCGCGCAGCATCGACTACACCAACGCAATGCCGCGCGACCCCAACGGCAAGCTCTACAAGCGAAAGCTGCGCGACCCCTATTGGGAGGGTCACGAGCGCGCGATCTGAGCGCCGCGACAGGCGATTGCGGGCGAAGGCGACTCCCGGAGGTGTGATGAAACTCGGCTTGGCTCTCTCGGCCTTCGGCGCGAAGCTAAAGCTGCCCGTCGAACAGGTGCGCCACGCCGAACGTCTCGGCTTCGATTCGGTTTGGACGGCCGAAGCCTACGGGGCGGACGCGCTCACACCGCTCGCCTTCCTGGCGGCGCACACCAAACGCATTCGACTCGGTGCCGGGGTGTTGCAGTTGGCGGCGCGCCCGCCCGCGGCGGCAGCGATGGCCGTAAGCAGCCTCGAAGCGTTGGCCGGTCGCGGTCGGGTGATCGTCGGCCTCGGAGCCTCGGGTCCGCAGATCGTCGAGGGTTGGTACGGGCAGCCCTGGGGTCGCCCGCTCCACGCGCTCCGCGACTACGTGGCGATCCTCCGCAAGATCTTCGCGCGCGAAGGTCCGGTGATCCACGAAGGCCTCGCCATTTCGCTTCCCTACGCGGGGGCCGATGCGACCGGCATGGGGAAGCCGCTGAAATCGATCCTGCACACCAACCCCGCCATGCCGATCTGGTGCGGTACCGGAAGCCGGGCGATGGTCGAACTGACGGCAGAGATCGCCGACGGCTGGCTGCCCTTTGGCTTCGTCCCGGGGAGCCTCGATGTCTACCGACCGTGGCTCGAGGAGGGTTTCCGCCGCGCGGGTGGCGGAAAGAGTTTCAAGAATTTCGAGATCCAGGCCTCCGTAGCCCTCGAGGTGACCGACGACATCGAAGGCGCCCTCGAGCGTCGCCGACCCCAGGCGGCACTGCTGGTGGGCGGCATGGGACACCCGAAGCTCAACTTCCACAAGAAGCGGATGATCCGCGCGGGTTTTGGCGATGCCGCCGAGCGCATCCAGGAACTCTTCCTGGCGGGCGCGCGCGAGGAAGCGATCAAAGCGGTGCCCCTTGAATTCATCGATGCGGGCGCGCTGATCGGGCCCCTCGCGCGGATCGAGGAGCGCTTCCACGCCTGGCGCGATTCTGGCGTGACCGGGCTCAGTGTCCAGACCGACGACCAGGAAGCCATGCAACTCGTGGCGCGCCTGGCGGATACCATTCCCTGAAGCGAAAGCCCGCCGGGGCCTTGTTCACTGCATTGGAGACCCCATGACCGTGGAACCGCAGACTCTTCGCATCGACGCACCCGCCGAACGGGTTCGTCGCATTACCCTCAATCGCCCCGAGAAACGCAACGCCATCAACAACGCGATGCGCCGCGAGCTTTTCGACACGCTGCAGGTTTTCGACGACGACCCCGAGGTCGGCTGCACGATCCTGCGCGGTGCCGGGAAGTGCTTCTCTTCGGGTTACGACCTCAGTGCGGACCTCACCGCGGATCGCCCCTACTACACCGCGGGAGGCGACGGCGGCTGGTCGCGCCACGTGATCGAGGGCTGGACCGGGATCTGGGACCTGGCGAAGCCGGTGATCGCGCAGGTGCACGGCTATGCCATGGCCGGCGGCAGCGAATTGATGACGGCCTGCGACCTGGCCTACGTCGCCGAGGACGCCCAGATCGGTTACCCGATGACTCGGCTCATCTCGCCTCCCGACGCGCAATTTCACACCTGGCTCGTGGGCATGCGCCAGGCGATGGAGATGATTCTCACCGGCGATTCGGTGAGTGGCCTCGAAGCCGCCCGCATCGGGCTGGTGAACCGCGCCTACCCGAAGGGCGAACTCGAAGAGCGCACCCTCGGTTGGGCGCGTCGCATTGCCGAGGTGCCCTCGGACCTGCAACAGATCAACAAGCGCAGCGTGCACCGCGCCATGGAATTGATGGGGGTGCGAACGGGGATGCGACAAGGTTCGGAGATTGCCGCGCTGGCGCTGCACCAGAAATCCGTCAAGGCGCGGATGCAGGATCTCGCCAACAGTGCGCGCGAGGCCTTTGCGAAGGGCGACCGCGGCGACTAGCGGACCCGGCGCGCTGGCGAACGAGCGCCGCCCACGCGCGCGTCCATAGCGCTTCCGGACCTTTGCGTTCCCAGCGGGAATGCCCCAAGATCGGGCGCGCCCGAGCGGCGGCGACGAGGAGATCGATGCATTTTGGCTTGAGCGAGGAGCAGGCGCTGCTCCAAGAAACGCTTCGCGGTTTCATCGAAGCCGAATGTCCGCCCACCCGCCTGCGCGAAATCTTCGACGAAGGGGCGGCTCACGATTCCGCGCTGTGGAAGGGCCTGGCAGAGATCGGCCTGCCCGGTCTCTGCGTCCCCGAGAGCGAGGGAGGCGCCGGCCTCGGCGCACTCGAACTCGCTCTCTGCTGCGAAGAACTCGGTGCCGGCGCGCTGCCGGGGCCGCTCTTGTTTCACGGCCTCGCGACCCTCGCCCTCCGAGAGGGTGGCGCTGCAGCACAGCGCGAGCGCTGGCTCCCGGCGCTCGCCAGCGGAGAGCGCGTCGCCTCGATCGCGCTCGAAGGGGTCGGCGGCTCCATCGACGATGCCGCCGGACGCCCGGCGCTCGACGCCGCTGCGCTCACCGGGGTGGCGAGACACGTTCCCTTCGCGGAGGTCGCCGATCTGTTCGTGGTGGCGCTTATGGATGGTGGACTCGCGGTGGTCGAACGCGATGCCCAGGGCCTCGTAGTCGAAGCCGAATCCGGGATCGATCGGACACGCCCGCTCGGCACGCTGCACTTCGACGCGACGCCGGCGGAGCGCCTCAAAACCGGGGCCGAAGCGTTCGACGTGGTTCGCGACGCGGCGCTCTGCGCGCTGGCGGCGGACGCCTTCGGGGTGGCCTGGGCGCTGGTGCGCATGACCGTCGAATATGCAAAGACGCGCCAACAGTTCGGCCGGCCCATCGCCGAATTCCAGTCGGTGAAGCATCAGCTGGCCGACATGGCCACCGCGATCGAGCTCTCGCGCGGGCTCTACTGGTATGCCGCCTACGCCTGCGATCACATCAAGGCGGAAGCGTCGCAGCAGGCGGCCCTCGCCAAGGCCCATATTGGCGACCAGGCCGTGGAGATCGCGCGCCAGGCGGTGGAACTCCACGGGGGGCTCGGCTTCACCTGGGAGTGCGACGTGCAGATCTGGTTCAAGCGCGCGCTCTTTGACCGCGCCTTCCTCGGCACCCCAGACGAACACCGCGACCGCGCCGCTGCACTCGGAGGCTACTAGGCGATGGACCTGCGCTACGGACCCGAGTACGAAGTCTTCCGCCGGGAACTCCGCGAATTTCTCACGGGCTGGCCGCTCAGCGGAGACGAGGCCGCGCTTCCCCAGGCGGAGCAGGAGAGAATTTTTCGGGGCCGCGGGATCGACGCCGGCTACGTCTACCGCGAAACCCCCGAGGCATACGGCGGCTCGGGCCAGCCGAGCGATCCGCTGCGAGACCGCATCCTCCAAGAAGAATATGGACGGGCCGGTGCACCGGGGAACTCGCTCTTCCAGGGGCCGGCGATGCTCGTTCCGACGCTCCTCGAATTGGGCAGCGAGCAGCAGAAGCAACGCTTCATTCCGCCGACCCTGCGCGGCGAGATGAGCTGGTGCCAGGGCTACTCCGAACCCGGCTCCGGCAGCGACCTCGCGTCGCTGCAGGCCAGCGCACGACTCGAAGGTGACGATTGGGTGCTGAATGGGCAGAAGGTCTGGACGAGCAACGCCGATTCTGCCGACTGGATGTTCGGCCTCTTTCGCAGCGAACCCGAGGCCTCGAAGCACGCGGGGATCTCCTACCTCCTGATTCCGATGAAGCAGGAGGGGATCCGGGTGCGGCCGCTGCGGCAGTTGAGCGGCGCGGCCGAATTCTTCGAGGTGTTCTTTGACGATGCGCGGACCCCGGCGGAGAACATCGTCGGTCAGCGGGGGGAAGGATGGCAGGTTTCGCGCTCGACGCTGAAGCACGAACGCAACCTGATCGGTAACCCGCGCATGATCAGCGACCAGTTCGATCGGTTGCTGGCGCTGGCGCGAGAAGCGCAGGTCGGGGGACGACCCGCATTGTCGGATGCCGGGGTGCGGCGGCGGCTTGCCGAGATCGAGGGCTTCGTGCGTGCCTGCGAAACTTCGAACCTGCGGATGCTCTCGGCGAGCATCCGAGGCGAAGAGATGCAGGTGATGCTCCCGATGATGATGACGAAGCTCTACAGCACCGACGTCACCCAGATGATCTGGAAGCTCGCCTACGACCTGCTCGGAACAGCGGGCCTCACCGATTGCGAGTGGGCCCCGAACTACGCCCGCGACAGCACGCCGCCCGCGGTGGTGCAGAACTATCTCTTCTCGCTCGGCCCGGCCATTGCCGGGGGCGCTTCGAACATCCAGCGCAACATCATCGGCGAGCGCGGCCTCGGCCTGCCGCGCGATCCGCGCCCTTCGAGCTGAACCCGTTAGCGCGCGCTCATCGAGCTGCGCTGCGCCGGGAGCGCAGACCCGCCAGTTGATGATCGAGCCAGGCCGAGAGCCAGAAGTTCTCGCTGGCTGAGCGCAGTTTTTCGTGGGCTTCGATCATGGCGTCGAGTGCCTCCGACGTGGGCCCGCTGGCGAGAACGATGTCGAGCAGGTGGATGGCCTCCTCGACGTGCTCGCCTGCGAGTTTCTCGCGCGCTCGCGCGACGAGGGCGGCTGGCCCGCCCGCCAGCTCGACGAGGTCTTCGTTGATGCGACTGCGCGGCACCGCGAAGAGTTCGGTGGTGGAATCGTGGTGGAACCATCCCGCGTAGTACTCCCAGATCGCGCGCACACTCCAGGAGACCTTGCCATAGCCCTCGCCCACTTCGAGTTCTGGCGGCAGTGAAATTTCGCGCATCAAGTGGTGCACGTCGTGGCCGGCATTCATGCCCGCAACGGTGGCGTCGTGTACGAAGTGGATCGCGTCGCGCAGCACCCGGAGTTCTTCCTGGATCAGGTGGGCGCCCACCACCGGGGCGTGGTGGCCGTAGAGGATCATCTCGGGCTCGAGGGCGCGCACGTGTTCCACGGCGGCCGCGCAGGTGAGCGGGTCGCGGTAGCGGTCGCCGCGGATCGTGACCAGGTTGGGAAAGTGCCCGAAGGGACAGCCGAAGAGGTTCCCGGTGAGGCAGATGCGGTGCTGCGGGAGCCAGACCACCAGCGAATCGTTGGTTTCGGCGCCGGGGATCGCGAGCAACTCGACTTCGAGGTCGCCGAGGGTGAGTTCGTGACTTCCGTGGAAGAGAATGTCGGGGGTGGGGCTGGCCTGGGGCGGCGGGGGACCGCAGTGCTCCTGGCTGTAGGCGACCGCCGCGCCGAGCGCCTCGGCGAAGGCGAAGGCCGAGCGCGATCCGCGGAAGGCGCTGAGTCGCCGGTCGTAGGCCTGGTGCTCGGTGTTGGCCGCGGTCGCAATCACGAGGAGCCCCGGCGCGTGCTGCCGAAAATAGTCGACACCACCGACGTGGTCGACGTGGCCCTGGGTGAGCACCAGGGTGCGTGTCTCGCCGCGGGCCAGGCGCTCGAAGTTGGCGCGGTGGATCGGCGCCTCGAAGGCCATCCCCGCGTTGACCTGGAGGTTGCCTTCTGCCGATTCCAGCAGGTAGGTATTCGAGAGGCCCTCGGAGAGCACGATGAAGTCGTTGATGCGCTCTCCGCCAAGAACGGCGGCGCGGGGCCCGACGGGCCTCTTGCGGTAGATCGGATCTCGCATGCGTCGGTCTCCCTGGCTGCGGCGAGCATACGCGAAGTCCGGCGACGGATGCGGTATCCACTCGGGAACCGCTTCGCAGGGGGTGTCGATGCGGAACGAGACCGGAGAAGTTTCCCGTGCGACGACTTTCGGCGGCGTCGCGCTCTTCGCGCTCGTGAGCTTGGCCGTACAGCTTCCGATCATCGATCGGGGGCTGGTTTCGATCGACGAGGGCCACCTCGTTGCGACGGCGCAGCGCTTGCTGGCGGGCGACCTGCTCTACCGCGACATCCACACCGGCATCTTCCCGGGGATCTACTACGCCACCGCCGCACTCTTCGAAGTGTTCGGCACCGATCTCCTGGTGACGCGTTGGGCGCAGTTCGCGGTGAACACCGCCACCGTGCTGCTGCTCTGGCGCATCGGTCTCTACGCCATGCGACCGATCTTTGCGGCCTTCGCCCCGCTGGTGTTCCTCGCGGCGATTCCCATCGCGTTCCCCGTGCTGACGATGCTCAACTACTCGGCGGTTTCGGGGCTGTTCGGGATCGCGGCGCTGCTCTTCCTGCTGCGCACCCTCGAGCGCGGGCGACCCAGCGATGCGCTGTGGCTCGGCGTGGCCCTCGCCGCCTGCGCCCTCACGAAGCAGAACTTCGGCCTGCTGGTGGGGCTCGCGATTCTCGGGGGTTTCTTCTGGGGCCGCCGCGATTCGCCGCTCCGCGAGCGCACGGCCTTCGGCGGCCTTGCGCCGGTGTTCCTCGCGGGTGGCGTGATCAGCCTGGCAGCGGTCGCCTTCTTTCTGGTGACGGGGACCTTCGACCATCTCGTCGATTCGACCTTCACCGCGCTGCTCACGACGCAATCCGAAAGTTACGCGAACCCGATTCCGCCGATCCTCGGGGCGCATCCCGCCGGAGACGGGCGCTTTCTCTTCCTCTACATGCCGGCGGCACTCTTCGGCTACATGATCCGAGGGGAAACAATTCTCGGTTTCCCGGTCAGCGCCGGGGTGGCTTCGGCGGCGATCCGCCTCGCCTACGGGCTACCGCTCGCGAGCCTGCTCGCGGCGCCTGTCGTTCTGTGGTGGACGCGCGCCAGCGATTCTCCGGCGCGGCGAAGCGCCTCGCGTGCAATCGTTCTCTTTGCTCTGTTCTTCTTTCTCGGGATCTTCCCCTCGGCAGTCTGGTCCCACCTGGTCTACGTGCTGGCACCGGCGCTGATGGTGGTGGGGTGGGTCGCCGACCGCATCGACGCGGCGTTGGCTTCGCGCAGTCAGTTCGGGCGTACCGCCTTCCGGGGCATCGTCCTCGGATTCGCGGGCTGCCTGGCGTTGGCGGCCCTGCGCATCCCGGCAGACGTGCAGCGCTGGAACCCCGAATCGCTCGGGATCGAGGGTGCCGAGGTTTTCGTCGGGGAGGACCAGGCAAAGCTCCACCGCGGTGCGACGGTCTTTCTCGAGCGCTGTTCGCGCCCCGGCGAAACGGTCTTCGTGGCGCCCACCCACCCCATCCTCTACGTGCTGGCCAAGCGCCCGAACCCGACGCGCTACGACCTGACGATCCCCGGCGACGTGAGCGGCCCGGAAATCATTTCTGACCTCGAAGCCAGCGGCACGCGCTGTATCGTCTACGACCCGAAGATGTACTTCGAGTTCGACGATTTCGGCGATCTCTTTCCCGAGTTGTCGCGCTACTTGCATACGCGCTTCGAGAAGGTGGCCGCGATTCGCGGCACTGGAGACAACGAGTGGCACGGGTTGCGAAGAAGACTGCGATCCACGAAGACGGATAACCGCTAGCAATGGCGACGACGCTGGGTGAAACTGCCGGTGTGAGAGAGGAGCACGCGGCCGCCCTTTTACGGCCGGGTCCGAAGCGGAGCCGCCACTTCGATCTCTTTGACGCGATGCGCGCGCTCGCGGTCTTTGCCGTCATCGTGATCCACGTGGGGGCGAGTTCGGGCGCCAACATGAACGCCTGGTACGGCGTCGCGACTTCCCAGGGTCGGCTCGGCGTGCGGATCTTCTTCTTGATCTCGGCGTTTCTGCTTTACCGGCCTTATGTCGTGGCGCATCTCTTCGAGGAGCGCGGTCCCCGCACGCTGAGCTATGCGCGTCGCCGCGCGCTCCGCATCCTGCCCGCCTACTGGGTCGCGCTCACGCTGCTCGCGATCTGGCCGGGGCTCGTCGGCGTCTTCACCGGCGATTGGTGGCTCTATTACAGCGTGATGCAGGCCTTCGACATCCGGACCCTCGAAGGCGGGCTGGTCGTGGCCTGGAGCCTCACGATCGAAGTGTCCTTCTATGCGGCGCTTCCCTTGCTTGCGCTCTTCTTGGGGAGGCTCGGCCGCGACGTCGACCCGCGTACCCGGATGCAGCGGCAGCTCGTTGCGCTCGTGGTGCTGGGGATCTTGGCCGAAATTTTCCGGGTGTACGTGTTCTCGATCGGCCGCCGGGATCTGAACTTCAGCCTGATTTCGATGTTCCTTCCCTTCGCGGTGGGCATGGCACTGGCGGTGGTGAGCGCCTGGCTGGGAACCGACGAGCGCCGCTTCCGGTGGACGCGTTTGGTCGTCGATCGTCCAGGCGCCGTGTGGTTCGCCGCGATCGCGGTCTTTACGGCCTCCTGCTTCTCACCCTTTTTCTTCCGAACCTTCTACGAAGTGCACACCGCTTGGACCTGGGCCTTCGAGCAGATCGTCTACGTCCTGGTGTCAGCGCTGCTTCTGCTGCCCGCTGTTTTCGGGGAGCACGCCGGGGGCTGGCCGCGCTGGTTCCTCGGCACCCGCTTCATGGGGTTTGCAGGGACGATCTCCTACGGAGTCTTCCTCTGGCACCAGCCGCTGATGCGTCCGCTGAAGCAGGCTGGTTTCGGCGACTGGATCCCCGACTCGCGATTCGCCTCGCTCCTGATCCCGGCGCTGGCGCTGTCGCTGCTGCTCGGGTGGCTGAGCTACCGGCTGGTGGAGGTCCCGGCGATGCGGCTGCGCGATCAGCCGCCAAAGCGTTTCGATCCGGAGCCTCCCCCGAACTGAACCGCTGGCTCAGTCGGCGGGCGCGGAGTCGGCGGCTTCTCGCTGCGAGGCTTGCTCGAGGAGGCGTTCCCCCAGCCAGGTGCCGACCCAGTGCTGGGCCGGCTGCGAGAGGTGGATGCCGTCGTCGCGACGGAAGTTCTCGATCCCGAAGAGCGACTTCGCGTACTCGCCCCCCGGACAGATCGCAGCCTTGAGGTCGACTAGTGTGAGCCCGTCGGGGTGACGGGCCGCCAGCTTGGGAAGGATGTTCCGGTTCATCTCGGCCCGGTTCTTCGGGTTGTAGGCCCCGATGTCGATCCCAGTGGGGCTCGACAGGCACGGCGTGGTCAGCCACGCCACGTGGGCCCCGAGCCTGTGAAAGAGTTCGAAGGCGCTGTCGTATTCGTCCAGCAGCCAGCGGTCGTACATCGGGTGCCCGATCTTAAGGATGTAGGCCCAGTCGGGATGGCCGCGTGGAATCATGTCCCAGCCTGTCGTCACCACGACGATGGTGTCCGGTCGGAACTCCTTGAAGGCCTCGGTGACCCGCTTGGGCCACGCGTCGCAGACGGCGATCCTGCGCTCGCCCGCATTCAGGCCACCCCAGGCGCCCCGTGCGAGTCCACAGCCTCGGGTCGCCTCGATCTCGACCTGCGCGAGGTGGTGCTCTTCGGCCCACATCTGTAAACCGGCGCCGACTTCCGCGGCCAGCGAATCGCCGACGACACCGATTCGGAGCGGCCGGCCCAGGGGGTCTCCGGAAGCGGCGAGGGTGGTGGGGGCGGGAAGTTTTGGCGCAGCGACGTCAAGCGAATTCATATAAAAGGCCAGCGCGATGGCGGCGATGGCCGCGGGGGCGGCTACGTACCGGTGCCAACCGAGAATCCTGCGCCCGAAGCGGATAGGCTCCTCGATGTATTGATACGAGAGGTGGGCCAGCAACAGCGTGAGCCCCAGGCGAACGAAGTTGTCTTCTACCCACAGAAAGATCGGCCAGTGATAGACATAGGCGCCGTAGGAGATTCGGCCGACCCAGCGTATGAGCGACCACGAGAGCAGGGCGCGGACCGGGCCTCCGCTTTGGACGGCTGAAGCGATGACCGCGAGGCTGCCGAGGGTGTAGATCGCGAAGCCGCCCTGGTAGAGCGCATTGGCTTCGACTCGGGCCACCAACCACCCCGTCAGCGTGATGGCCAAGCCCAGCAACCCGATCCCGATCAGAATACTGCGCTTGCGGCCCGGCGGCGGGATGGTTCGCAGCCAGAGAGCCAAAGCGCCCCCGGCTAGAAGTTCGCCGGCCCGGGTGTCGGTTCCATAATAGAGCCGGGCGGTGGGGGCATCGGTCAACGCAAGCCAGAAGAGCCAGCTCCAGGAGAGGGCGGTGACCGCGACGAGAAAGGCTGCAAGAACCTTTCCCGATCCACCCGTCAGGCGCAGGAACCCCAACATGAACAGCGGGAAGAGGAAGTAGTACTGCTCTTCGATGGAGAGGGTCCAGAAGTGCTGGATCAGGGAGGGTGACCCCATCAAGTCGTCGTAGGCCGCACCGGTGATGATCAGCCACCAATTCGAGAAATAAAAGAGCGCGGCCAGCCCGTCGCCGGAGAGACGTGCCATCTGGGTGTCGTCAGCGATCAACCGCCCCAACAGGGCGATGCCGAGCAGACCCAGGAGCGATGCCGGGAGCAGGCGTCGCACCCGTCGTGCCCAGAAGACCGAGAGCCGAATCGATCGCTTCGCTTCCCACTCGCGGATCAACACGCCGGTGATCAGGAACCCGGAGAGCGTGAAGAAGGTCGAGACGCTGAGGAACCCACCCGGGAGCCAGTCGGGATCGGCGTGGAACAGGAAGACCGCCAACAGCGCGACGCCGCGTAGCCCTTCGAGACCGGGGTGGAAGATGCCCTTCGCCATCAGCCCCGGGACCGCGCGCGTTGCGGGCTGGCGAATCGAAGCGAACGGGTCGACATCGACGCGAGTATACTGCGCCGCGTGCCGCTCGACTCACCTGTCCGTGTGCCGCCCGAGGTCTTCCGATGAACGCGATTAGCTGGAGACGCGGCGCGGTCGGGATCGCGCTGCCGGTTCTCGTGCTGGTGGCCCTTTCCTGCGGTGACCACAGCGAGACCCCCGAGGCCGCCGATTTTCGCGCTCGGGCTGCCCCCGGCAGCGACGCCGAAGTGCAAGCCTGTCGCGATCGCGATCCCCTGCGTCGCGCGCTCTTCGGAGACCTCCACGTGCATACGGCTCTTTCGAGCGACGCCTGGAATTACGACCTGGAGGTGCGGCCCTCGGACGCCTACGCCTACGCCTTTGGCGAGCCCATCCTTCTCCCTCCGAAAAATGCCGCAGGCGAGGGCACGCGTCGCGTTCGCATTGGCAGGCCGCTCGATTTCGCGGCGGTGACCGACCACGCCGAGTTCATCGGCGAGACGAAGCTCTGCGCGGATCCTTCCTCGGAAGTGTACGGCTCGGAGACCTGCCTGGAGGTTCGCGCATCGACGACTCCCCTCGACAACCCCTTCGTCTTCGTTTCGATGAATCCCTGGCCGAGCCGCGAGGACGATGTCTGCGGCGAAGACGGCGAGCGCTGCCGCGACGCGCTGCGCTCGGCCTGGCAGGAGACGATCCGCGCGGCACAAGCGTGGGACGATTCGAGTGCTGCCTGCGAGCGCACGACCTTTATCGGCTACGAGTACTCGTCGCTGCGGCTCGGATCGAACCTCCACCGCAACGTGATCTTCCGCAACGAAATCGTTCCACGGCGACCCTTCAGTTACCTCGACGCCCAGCGCGAGTGGCAACTGTGGGAACACCTTCGCGACGACTGCATCGAATCCGGTTCCGGGTGCGACGCGATCGCAATCCCCCACAACTCCAACATCAGCAACGGGCGCATGTTTGCGGTCGATTACCCCGAAGCCGCAGATTTCGAGGCGCAAGTCGCGAGGGCGCGTTTGCGAGCAAGGGTCGAACCCCTCGTCGAGGTGATGCAGCACAAGGGCGATTCGGAGTGCCGCGTCGAGATGGAGGGAATCCTCGGGGCGCCCGACGAGGCCTGCGGCTTCGAGAAGTTTTCGGACGTCCGCTACCGGGACGACGAAGGTCGGGCCGGGGCGCCCGGAGCGTGCTGGGATTGGATGGCGGATTCGCTTCCCCACCTGGGCCCCGGGGCCTGCATGAACCACCGCAACTACGTGCGCTACGTGCTCACCGAGGGCCTTCGCGAGTGGGAGCGCCTGGGCGTGAACCCCACGAAGTTCGGAATCATGGCCAGCACCGACACCCACAACGGCATGGCCGGGGGCGTTGACGAGCGCACCTTTCCGGGGCACGTCGGGATCATTGACGATGACCCCCTGCAGCGCGTCTCGGAAGAGACCGGCATGGGGAACGTCTCGAACAATCCCGGTGGCCTGGTCGGGGTCTGGGCCGAGGAGAACTCGCGCGACGCGATTTTCGACGCGATGCAGCGCCGCGAGGTCTTCGGGACCAGCGGGCCGCGCATTCGACCGCGCTTCTTCGGGGGGTTCGAGCTTCCCGAAGATCTCTGCGACCGACCCGATGCGGTGGCGCGCGCCGATGCGCGGGGGGTTCCCATGGGCGGCGATCTCGCGACGTCGCCCGCCGGAGCCTCTCCCGCCTTCTGGGTTTCGGCCCTGGCCGATGTCGGAACCGTCGAGCAGCCGGGGAGCGACCTGCAGCGCATCCAGATCGTGAAGGGTTGGGTGGACGAGGGCGGCCAACTGCACCAGCGGGTCGTCGACGTCGCGGGCGGCGACAATGGAGCGAGCGTCGACCCGCTGACCTGCGAACCGCAGGGCGAGGGCGCCCGCAGCTTGTGTGGCGTGTGGCGCGATCCGGATTTCGATGCGAGTCGTCCGGCGGTGTATTACGCGCGCGTTCTCGAGAACCCCTCGTGTCGTCATTCGGCCTGGGCTTGTCTCGAGTGGCCCGCCTCGGAGCGCCCGCCCGGCTGCGAGCACCGGGCGATGGAGCGCTTCGTGAAGGAGCGAGCCTGGACCTCGCCGATCTGGTTCACTCCGGAGCGCACCGGGCTAGACTGAACCATCGTCCCGACTGCGACGGCATTCAATCGGAGGGATCGCGATGTCTACTTTCTTCGACCTCGAGGCCACCGCAATTAGCGGAGAGGCAGTTCCCTTCTCGGAATTCGAGGGAAACCTCTCGCTGGTGGTGAACGTCGCCAGCCGCTGAGGCATGACACCCCAGTACGCAGGTCTGCGTGCACTCCACGAGCGCCACTCCGGTAGCGGTTTCAACGTGCTGGCCTTCCCCTGCAACCAGTTCGGAGGACAGGAGCCGGGTACGAACGAGGAAGTCCTCGAATTCGCCCGGAGCGAGTACGGCGTCGAGTTCCCGATGTTTGCAAAGATCGAAGTGAACGGTGCCGACGAAAGCCCCGTCTATGCCTTCTTGAAGGCGGGGCACCCCGACGCGGACGGCAATGAGGACATCGCCTGGAACTTCACGAAATTCCTGGTGGGTCGCGATGGCTCCGTCCTAGAGCGCTTCGGCCCGCAGGTGACGCCGGAAGAGATCGAAGAGGTGATCGTCGGCCATCTCTAGTGCAGCGGGGCGGGGTGACAGACTGGCGCGCCGCTTCCTGGGCCGTCGGCGACGACGGTCGAGACTACATCCATCGAAACCCCGTCACCTACGGCTCCAACGTGTGCAGGGAGGACACCCGCATGGACGTGGTCTACTCGTCCTTCATGGTCTTCGAATGCGAAGCCGACTCGGACTGTGCGGCCGATGAAGTCTGCGAGTACGAGGACTACCTGTGCACCGCCACCTCGCCGGTCCCGGCGGCCGCCGGCCTGCGATGAGGCGCGGTTTTGCCGGCGCGATCCTGGTGACGACCTGCGCCTGGGCCGGCCTGGATTTCGCGCGTCGCGTGGGAGACGCGTTGGCCTCCGGCGAGTGGGGCATAGAAATCGCCATCGCCCTGCAGGGCGGCTTGCTGCTGCTCGATGGAGTTCTGCTGGCCGGGTGGTTTTGGCGGGGGCACGCGCCAACGGGGCGCGAACTCGCAAGGATGGCGTGGGTTCCGCTGCTCGCGCTCTCGTCGCAGCAAGTGGCGCCGAAGCGCTCAGCCCCGCGGCGTCGCCTTCGTGGCTGGCCCGCGCGGTCTTCTTCGCGACCCTCGAAGCCGGGGTGGCGTGTTGGCTCGCGGGGTCGCGCCGCGGTGTTTGGCCCGGGCGCG
>Ga0310122_10000722_pt1 | contig 20842 bp, 20 predicted proteins | sample CB6_Bottom_1051__FD_203503 | JGI IMG/M metagenome (GOLD analysis project Ga0310122, IMG submission 203503) | Marine microbial communities from Western Arctic Ocean, Canada - CB6_Bottom_1051 | ecosystem: Environmental > Aquatic > Marine > Oceanic | place: Canada: Western Arctic Ocean | collected...
AGCTCGCACCCACCCCTTTTCTCACCCACCGCCCATTCAGCAGACCCACCCCCGGAGTACCCCCCCTTAACTCAGGATGGTTCCATCTCACCCCTATACATACTATTCTGGACGAACTGTTAGGTATTTGCGGCTAGAAACGCGATATATTAATATAATTAACGAGAGTTAAATAAAACATATAAAAACTATAGGAGATAAGAAAATGGCTTTAGGAGAACTTCTAGTTGAAGAAGTAGGTAGCATTACAGGGTTCAGGGTTCTTCCTGCAACTGCAGAAGGGGCTAATTATGAAATTAGTCTAAGTACTAAAGGAAAGCTCCGTGACACTAATTTCACAACGAACTGGACGTACCTTCAAGTCGTGCGAACAGATGGGAGTATTTATGGAGAAGGTGATGGGGTTTGTACAACTGAGTGCGGCCAAACTTTATATTTAAAAGGTAGCGGCTCAGCAACTGGCGCGGATGAAAATGGCAATATTCCAATGAGAGTAATCAATCACTATCGCACTAATTCTGAAAAATTTGCAGATTTAAATGGAGCTGCCCTAGTCGGAGAGTACGATGTTAAAGCTGACGGTACGACAGTAATGAAACTGTGGCATTGGAAATAACCTTTTCCATTAATTTATAAATAGGGGCGAGTGCGAATGCTGAAAAGACTACTAACAGAAAGCACTCTTCTCTATTTTTAAATATCGCCTACATATGAACAAACTACTAACAACAATAACCCTACTCTGCTTTTCCGTTGCTACTGATTGGTCAGAAGAAAGGTAACCCTACAATGCAAGATTTCGTGAACTACAGAACTGATTTCCAAACGGAAAGTCCTACTGAGAATGAGGATTAGGTTATGAAGAAACTACTAGCAATAGTCACAATTTCTTTTGTATTAGCTTTTAGTGTAAATGCTGCAGAATCCCCGATTACAAATGAGAAAGCCATTGGAAAATTACACGAATTTTTTGGGTTGCTTGATATCCAAGTTTATGACAAAGAAAACCTATCTAAAATCGTTACTCCTGATTTTCGCATCTTTGAAGTAGGCAATGATTTCAATTTAGATTCATTCGACAGTTTTATTGATGGAGCTTCTGAGACACTTGATGAGACCAAGTGGGAATTATCAAATTTTGTAGTTTCTATAGATAACAAATCTGCACATATTAGCTATTTTAATAAAGGATCATTTAAAACAAAACAGAATGAATTGATTCGCTATGATTGGATGGAAAGCGTTTATATAGTCTTGGATGGTGAAGAATTAAAACTAAAATTTCTTCAATCAGATCTTGTAAGTGAAGTGACTGAGCAATTGGGGCAGTAAAAAAATAAGGATTAGGTTATGAACAAACTACTAACAACAATAACTCTTCTCTACTTTTGCCCTTGTCTTAATAATTACAGTTGCCAACCCCATACTTAAAAGCTAATTTGGAAAAAAATGAGGGGGAATTCATGAAAGACAAGACTTTGAAGATACTACTGGGAATCATCGCTCGCGATCCGAAGGAAAAATAAATTGCAAACAAATGGGAAGCTATTGTCTTTAAATCGCTGGGCAAGTTATAAAGAGTTCTTTTCGGGGCACTAATTAAACCAAGTGGAGGTCGAGATCATGATAAAAATTATTGTAGCTGGGATTTTACTGGTACTAGGGGTGACTGCCTCAGCCAATGAGGAAATTAAGAGAACAATTGAAGAACACTACGGCTACATAAATGCCGCTGATTATGCGGGTGCATCTGTTCACCACAGAAGCGACTTTACTATGTACTTCGCTGATGGCGGTCCTTTGTGGGAATCCGATTACGAGTCTGTCGCAAACCGAATGAAGGCGACTCCGAATTTTCCGGAGAGTATGAATCTCTTGATGAGTAATTACGACGCCGTGACCTACGATGATTGGGCAATTGTCACATTTTATTTGTCGGGCACTCACACAAGAAACGGCAAGGCACACAATGTAGTGCATCGCGTGAGTGCAGTTTGGATCAAAGAAGAAGGAAAATGGCTCGAGGCCCACCATCACGAAAGCCCTCTTTTGCCGAACTAGAGAATTGGCGATTCCGGAGTCGATTTACTGAGCCCGCACGCTGAAAAAATAGGCGTTTTTGTGGATGTCCAGAATATCTACTACACAACAAGGGATGCCTTTGGGAGGTCCTTTAATTACCGTTCTTGGCTTGCTCATACAGGCTAGTAGCCACGTCGGCTATAGCCATTGCCTTACCTTTCCTATAAGCGGTAGAAACCTCCGATTGGTCTCCCTTTTGCTAATAAATAGCAGTACTATCGAGAAGACACTATGAGTATCTATCGGAGTACGTCGGTATACCGACGTACATAGACATGAACAAACTACTAACCACTACAGCCTTCCTGCTAACCGCAGAACCAATAATAGAAGAAATTTGATGGACTCGACACGCCGTAAATTTGTCTCAGGTCTTGCTGCTATGACCTCAGCGAGTCTGTTTTCACACAATCATTCTCTAGGGCTTTCTATAGAATCTCAAGATTTCTTAACTCGGAATTACCCCGACCTCTCCGGCACCTATCTCGACAATGCTTCGCGACATCCGATGACAGTCACTGCGGCGGCCGCCGTCCGAGATTACGTTTCAGGTTTGGCAACTGGCAATGAGGCAGACGTTTCCTCTTCAGTACGGACCAATTTTGCGGAGCTCATTAATGCTAACCATGACGAGATTACCTATGCTCCAAGTACTACTTTAGGAGAAAACCTTATAACAACTGCACTGGGCATGCCTGCTAGCGGCGGTCAAATAATTACCGATGCATTACACTTTATCGGTTCATTTTATCTTTATGAACAGCTTAAGAGGCAAGGGATGGATGTAATCATATTACCATCTCAGGAAGACGGCACTATTTCGCTCAACCAGTATAAGGAAGCAATTACTGAAGAAACTGTATTGATTGCTGTCTCTCATGTCTCCTGGATAAATGGATTCGAGCATGATCTAAAGTCCCTAAGCGATATTGCACATGCAGCGGGCGCATATCTTTATGTTGATTTAATCCAGTCCGCTGGTAATACGCCTATTGATGTAAAGGCAATGGGGGTTGATTTTGCAAGTTGTGGGACTTACAAGTGGTTGATGGGAGATTTTGGCCTAGCATTTCTTTATGTTAATAAGCTTCATTTAGAAAAATTACAGCGACCTTGGTATGGATATTTGCAGACAAGAAATTTTGTTTCGCCCGAAACCCATATGTACCCCTTTGATACACCAGGAAGCCCTCAATACATAAGTTCACGCAAAAGCGGTATCGAAGGGTTCTTCAATGGCTCCTTTCCCCCTAGGATGATTGAAGCCGCAGCCAACATATCGCTACAAATGCTATTGGAAACTGGTATCGAGTTTTTGCAAGCTCGGAGGCAGCCCTTGATAGAAGCATTGCAGACTACTCTGCGGGAACGCGGGTTTAGACCTTATACCCCCCAAGGATCGAAATCACCAATTGTTAGTTTTATCAATAAAAATTCCGAATCTTTGAATGACCGCCTGGCGCAAGCTAACGTTTCCATTTCAACTTATAGTGATAGGTTTAGAATATCTCCTTCTTTTTATAACGATATGAATGATATTGACCGTGTAATTGATGTGCTTGGTAGGGCCTGAGAATTAAAAATTCAGCTCAGATCTATTGAGTGCAATAGAAGACCTAATTATCTCCACCACTGGCGTATATAACTTTTCCATTCTCCATGGTTATTGTGATTACCCACAGTTTGTTACTGTTTTCTAACCCCAAATTACCTTCCACTATTATTCGGCCTCCGACCTCTATAGTATCGGGGCCCCAACCTCGTCGGAGAAGATTTTGAGGTGTAGAGGATTGAGCATCCCATATTTCCTCTTCTCCCTCTTCGTTATTTTCCCATGATCTCTTAGGGAATATTCTACCCCCCTAAAATTCATTAATGGGTGACCCTACATATAAGGGTCGGGGGAGCCTTTTGCCCTCCCCTAATAATTACAGTTGCCAACCCCATACTTAAGAGCCAATTTCAAAAATATAGAGGTTTATAAACAGTTTTGCCATACTCCTGCTTAATATATTCGGCGGTGCTACAGTCAAGGAATTTCCCCATGAGTCGGCTTTTACGCGCAATAGGTATCATTTCTTTTCTAATGGGAATTACCTATTCAACTGCACAAACTCAGGATACGGGATCTCCAGCTTCAAAAGAGCAAGATGTCCAAACCCGGCCAATCGAAGAAATCATCGTATTAGGCGAGAGAAGCTTCTTTACCCTGCGTCTAGAGATTGAAGCTGCTGAAGCAGAGGTGTATGGCCTTTTCAATGAACTGAACACCAATGATGACTTTGATGTTAAGTGCACTCGGGAAGTCTTCATTGCCTCTCTTTTTAAACGACGCCGCTGCATGGCTGCTTATCTAAGAAAAGCCGAAGCTGAAAACGCTCAAAACGCTTCAAAAGGCATCGACACGCTGCTTAGCTTATCCGGAATCGAGGGAGAGGTGCATCAACAGGCTCTCGCAATGGAGGCTGAGATGGCTCAACTTGCCCTAGACAATCCTGAGTTTTTACAAGCTCTCAGAAAGCTTGCTGAATTACTTGGTGCTCTTAATACGAAGAAAGCAGCAAACCCGTTCTATTTCGGTCAATAAGCTTTGACTCGAGAAATTAGATAATCCATTGCCATTTGGATTTCTCATTCCGATGCTTTTACGGAGTGAGACTCATACAAACAAATATGGAATTCCTCCCTTTGGCACTAAAGAAGCTAATGACGACAATCTTTCCTAATAATTACAGTTGCCAACCCCATACTTAAGAGCTAAATTGGGAAAAATCTGAAAAAAATAATCTATTATCAAAAATTCAATCTTATTAAAAGGGAACCACATGAACACAACTGGACAATGCCTCTGCGGAGCAATCAAATACGAGCTACAAAACCCGCCGGCAATGAGCGGGGTTTGCCATTGTAAAAACTGTCAGAGGCAAGGTGGATCGGCTTTTTCGACGCTAGCGGGCGTAGCCAAATCCGACTTTGTAGTGAAATCGGGTGAAATGAAGTTGTATAGTGATTCCGACACAGATACAGGTAACACCGTCGAGCGTTACTTTTGTGGTAATTGCGGATCCCCGATTTATTCTGTAGTCCCCGACTCGCCTGACGTTTTTTTTCTGAAAACAGGAACAATGGATGATACGACGACTTTCACTCCTCAATTTCATGTCTGGTGTAGCAGCAAACAAAACTGGGTTGATTTAACCGAAGGCGTGCCTGCCATGCAGAAAACAGAAGGTTTAGGCTAGAGTTTAGCCATGAACAAACTACTAACAACAATAACCCTACTCTGCTTTCCCCTGTCTTAATAATTACAGTTGCCAACCCCATACTTAAGAGCTAAATTGGGAAAAATTCTAATTCTGGGGAGGAATTATGGCTGAATGATCGAGACCCCTATGATACTTGCTGCTCGTCTCTTTGCTTGTTCTGCCCGTTCTTCTTCCCTTTCTGCCTGTTTTTCTTCCCTTTGGGCGGCGATGGCTGCATCTCTTTGTTCCAAAGTTAAATTCCCAGCTTCGTAGTCTGCTTGTATCTGTGCTACTTCGCTGCTGGAACTGCAAGCGACAAATCCACTGAACGCAAAAAGCACTAGTGCTAATTTTATTAGGTGATTTATTTTCATGGCTGCTCCTCCAAAATTCTTCTAAAAACACCAAGCTTTAAACAATGATGAAATGAAACCATATCTTCAAAGACATAGAAATAAATTGAAATGATTAGAGTTGTGTTGAGGAGGTGCTAGTGGGCAGGATGCTCCGTACTTCTCGATAGAATTCGGCGATTGGCAGAACAAGGCTATGTTTACTCACAGTACCGTTTGGGAGTTGTTCAGGGGTTAGGGTTTCGGAAATTATGTCTCTCTTGCTTCTCGCGTCTTCATCTCCTTGTGCTGCAGCTACTGAAAACCATGCATAAGCCCTAACATTGTTTTGACGCAAACCTGCTCCGATGGCATACATAACTCCCAGATTGGTCTGGGCGGTTGCATCTCCTTGTTCAGCTGCCAACCGATACCACTTAACTGCTTCTACATCATCCTCGGGAACACCTTCTCCCCTAGCGTACATAAACCCCAGATTGTTCTGGGCTGTTGCATCTCCTTGTTCTGCTGCTAATCGATACCACCTAACCGCTTCAGCATCATTCTCTGGAACACCTTCTCCGTTAGAGTACATAATTCCCAGATTGTACTGGGCGGTTGCATCACCTTGTTCCGCCGATAACCGATACCACCTAACCGCTTCTACATCATTCTCAGGAACACCATCTCCGGTGCGGTACATACTCCCTAGATTGGACTGGGCGAATGCAACTCCTTGTTCTGCTGCTAACCGATACCACCTAACCGCTTCTGCATCATTCTCGGGAACAACCCTTCCGCTATCGTACATATTTCCCAGATTGTACTGGGCTGTTGCATCTCCTTGTTCCGCTAATCGCTTGGTTTCTTCAAAATCCTGCCCACTAACACCTCCTGAAAACCCAATAACCAGAATAAAGAGGAGAATTGTGTTGAGGAGGGGTTTCATAGTAACTCTCAAATATACCTAACCGTTCGTCCAGAATAGTATGTAATAGTCCGAGATGGAACCAAATAGAACAAGTGAAAGTATCACATCGTTTAAGCAGATTATCAGGCGAACTTAGCGAATTGCATTGCAAGCTTTCCCAATTCCTTGTATTCCGGCACGTACTTGTACCTGAGGTTATTACGGTCTTCGAGTAAAAATTGAGCCAGCTTCAACCTGACATGCCTGGATAACGAAACGTCATCGGGCTTGTCCTCAAGCATGCAGCAGTAAAACCAGTCCCGCCAGTCACCGTATCCATCTTCTTCAGACATCTCTTCGATCAATAGCCAGTACTCCTGTTCTAGTGCGAGTGTCGTCTTGCCAGAGTCGAGTGAGAGGTGTCTGGTTTTCATCTTTTCTTTAAACATGAATTACCCCCAATTAAGGTATGACATGTTAAACCAAGAGGAAATAATAGAATAGCTGCTAAGGCACGTATTCTCTGTCTTACAGGCTGTATAGTTTAACACGTAATAGCTTTTAATAGGCTTAATTGAGGCGCTATAGGCTCCCTACTAGGCTCTTTCTTTTGTGCGCGCGCGATTGTACTCGGAGTTAGTCAAATTGCCAGTCAGTTGACCCCACCCCCGGGGTACACCCCCTTGCACAAGGATGGTTCCATCTGCACCCTATACATACTATTCTGGACGAACGGTTAGGTAATTTTGAGAGTTACTATGAAGCTCCTTAGCTCTACAGATCTCTTTCTTCTGGTTATTGGGTATTTACAGTGGTAAAGCTCACAATCAACGCCATAGCCGCAATTGCTTTATTAATCCTTTCTCAGCAATCTAATGCTATACCTTCTGCACCTATCCTATCGTCTGATACGGATGGCATTCAACTTTCACTCAATTGGTCGGCAGTGAGTAGTGCAAGTGGGTACAAACTGTATTATGCCCCTTCGCCTTACACCGGGCCTGAGTCAGTTGAAATTTTGGAATTGGGAAACACTACATCAATAGGTGGTACATTGTGGGCAGATGCAGCATTTTTTATTGGAATCACAGCATATGATGCCGATGGTGAAGGTGAAATTTCAAATGTCGTGCAGGTTGAAATGACTGATGAGAATTTGTTTAACGACTATATGAACTCTGAGCATTTTGATGTGACCAATTGGGATGAATACGAAGCTGTATTGGATCAAATCAAATCTTTCTACGGCATATTGCCAACTACTATCAATGTGAGCCCTACATGGTTTAACAGTTTGCAGATATCTCCAGAATCGTTTTCAAGCAGAACAGATCATTTTCAAGTAGAAGGTACTCCTGACCACGGTGTTGGTTACGGTAGTTTTGTTAATTTGCCCAACAACAAACAAATCGTATTCTATAGTACTTGGGAACCGCAAGTTCCTAATAGTGGAATTGCGTTTGCTCTCGAGTATGAGAATGATGAACCCAAGAGTATTGAGTATTTCCCAATTGAAGGATCGACATTTAGCTGGGTACTAAAGAATGGAAATGGAACACATTCAGTTGTATTTATGGGTGTCGACGAAGGCAAATTACACAACGGTGATCAAGCAACCTCTCCGACATACTTTTATGACATTACGAGCAAAACTCTTACACAATCATACTATCTTACGACAAGTCATAACTCGATACTGTCAGACTATGATAACGATGGTGATGACGATATCGTAGCTCAAAGCTGGAACGAACCATTTAATGGTAGAAACTTTATACTTCAAAACGAAGGTGGAAATTTTAACCCCATACCTTTGGGAGAGAATGCGTATCCGTATATTAGCGGAATGGGAATTGGAACATTAGGATATCAAGAAGACGGAACTTTCGGAGTTATAATAATTGATGGATCATCAAAAGAATGGTTTGGAGTCCAACCAGAAGAGAGCTTTATCGCATATTTATCCTCTGACTTAAGCAAAGTTGAAGACATAAAACCACTACCAATTCCTTACTTTGAGAGAAGCGAATATGAGGAGATTACTCAGATAATTCCCGGTTGGGAAGGAAATGTAGGGTTATCCCATGATGTAGCTGCTAAAGGAATCGATCTAGACTACGATGGAGATTTGGATATTGTTATCTCATCTATGATATGGAGCGACGAAAATCCATACACTGTTCTTCAAATATTGATAAACGACAATGGAAACTACATCGATGAAACTGATACTAGATTATACAATTGGTCACTGATCGGTGGAGGTGCGCATAGGTTAGACTTTCTAGATGTAAATGATGATAGCTATGTTGATATACTAGTTTCGGATCATGGTCATCCGGTGGGATTTCATGATTGGGCTATTCATGGATCCATACTCAGTGGAAGTCGTGTTTTGGTGAACGATGGAACAGGAAACTTCGTAACTGTTATTCATCAACAAATAAATGATAGTGGTGATTTCTTACCAAGTTTCGTTCCTTCCCTTAATTCTAGAAACGAATTGCGCTGGACTGTATTCAATCCCAACAGTACAAGTCAAGTTGAAGTTAGAACTCGACAACTAAACATGGCGTTATCAACAGGTCCAAATGGCATTGACCCTGCGAAGTACGGAGCGCCTGGTTTTAATGAGTTCTACTACCTGCTTCACAATGAAGACGTTGCTAACGCGGTATCAAACGGTAGTTACGTTTCAGGTTTGGCGCATTACTTGGCCTATGGTAGGGCAGAGGGACGAGCTAGTAACGCTAGAGAAGCTTCCAATTAATTCTGATTCACACAGGCTCTAATGACTAACTACACAACTCTCGGTGGGCGTGTGCAATGCGTCCAGTGTAATGCACTATCACAGTTATTTGGACACCGCACCTATCGGATCTTTGTCTAGATATTAACTCCTACATGGTAAAGTTTATAAAGGTCACCACAATACGGTGCAGTCAGAGCCAAAAAAACAAGCAAACTGCACCACTATACGGTTCAGTCAGCACCACAATACGGTGTAGCTAGTTCCATTTCCTGCACCACCATACGGTATAGTCTGCACCACTATACGGTGTGGTCGATCTAATTTTACTTGAATGATCTTGGCGGGTGTGTAGTGGGGTTAACGTCAAGTTTTCCTTTGCACTCATGGATGGGCTGCCAAGTTATCGCATACAGATTCGGTCCTATATTCAGCCCACCTTGTTTCGTTTGCATAATTAAATTCTTGTCGATAAGTTCTTTCAGTGCCTTAGATAACTGCTGATTGGAATTCCATCCTCGTTTTCTCATTATTGAAAGACTCGCACACAAATCACCGTTGTTGTAGCCGTTGAATTGCTGACCGATGTCGATTAGTAATTTTATACTGTTACCTTTAAGAGAAATGAAATCCCTGCTATCTAGAAGTGGTTTGTGGAGGTGCAAAAAACCTTTGTAGGTAATGGTGTTGTTCTTGGCTTTTCGCCTACTCATCGTTTAACTGTCTGCCAGGCCATGAGATTCGGCCAAATTGACCCCATAGTAGGATAAGACTGACTCAGGAATAGGGTAACCAGTCTTAGGTCTGACATCGTGAAACGCGCATGATTTGACACTGCATAGAGTTACTTGTTGCCTCCAAGTACCAGGTGCTAAGGAATCGTAAATGCACGATTTGCAATGCTGGTCGATTCTTTTTCGCAGGCTCGCCATCAGACTGCTCCCAAATATTTGTTTTCACGATGGGCCTTGATTTCTTCATTGCTCCACCTGGTAGTATTAGCGCCTATCTTCTTGGGCTTTGGAAATGGATTGTCTGGGTCTGCTGCCCAGAGCCAGATAGTTTTATCCGTAGTGCCAAAATATCTCGCGAGGGTTTTGGCAGAAGAAAATCCAATGCCATCGTCAATATCTTTAAGTTGTTGGTCTACGCTCTCCGCGCGTTCCTTGGCTCGTGATTCATTTCGTTGGGTACGCTTTTTCTCACGTAATTCGGGTGAGATGGGTTCGGGTTTGGATTGTTGTGCCATGTCTATCTCCGTTGTTCCTTAAAAGGTCAGCATAATAGCAACGTGGCAAACGGTTCGGGGGTTAATCTGATTGAGGAACGCTAGGGCGTTTTTAGGTAACGCTTAGGTAACGATTTGTATGATTTTGGTAACGATTTACTTGAGAAGCTCGGTGTATTTATTAATAGCAGACCTTACATTATCAATATCCATCGGTTTCTCTTCACCATTTTCGATGTACATGAAATGTGTTGAGTCAATCCATTCACTTATTTCTTCTGGTTGTTCCTTATACCACTTCGCGATTAGGTCTTTAGCTTGTGGTCGTTCTCTAAATTCATCGTGAGCCTGTTGTAATTCTCGCTTAAGCAATTTGTAGAACGGAGTTCTTGGCCTCTTATTTTTCATTTTGAACTTAGGCTCGGCTTTTTCTTCGTCAAGGAATGACAGATGTTTGTTGCGCATAGCCCAATCAAACCACGGAACAGCAATGCCCGACTTACTAACCCAAGAGATGGCATATATAACTTTTACGCGTGGGTCTTCGTTGATGTTAAATTTGAAACCTTGTACATCTCTGGGATGGATAGCAGTTGCCGGATGGTCATAGCCATCCCAATGCTTTCTAATTATATTGAAATCGTTTTGTGCTTTAAATTTGTCAGACCCTTCTAGCAATCTACCAGTCCGTAAACTGGTGACATATGTAGGGGGCATACCTGTTTCGGTACAGCCGGCTAATATGGTTACCACATCCTTTGCACGCCAATACTGCATTGTTAGATAGTCCAGTAGTGGCTTCCATTCGTTGGCCTTCTCTAGTCTTAATTGTTCTTCGGCCTTGCGCTTTAGTTCTTCTTCCTTACGTTGTTGTTGCTCTTCAATCCGCTTAATGAGTTCTTGTAGCTCTGTTGCGGACGGGGGTAAAACACTCGTGCCGCTTACGGGTGGGAGTTCAGAACTACTGCGCACTTTCTTGCGTGTGTCTTTAGCTATTTTCTTAGCTTCATCAAGCTGTGTCAGATGCTCTGCCATCTTCTTGTCGGTAACACCCGCGTTCTTCAGTTTGACTATCAACCGAAGAAGGTCTTTATTAATTGTTACCTTAGCCATTAGCTAGCCTTCCTGCGTTTAGTCATGGAAACGACTTTGCTGTTCTGTCCTGAGTGACCTTTCATAGCCCACTTCGAATATTCAGTTAGAACCTTCTTTCGTTCATCAAAGAGTTGGCTTCTGGCATATGCTGCACGAGTGGCATCGTTGTTCGTATGCTTCATACAAAGCTCTAGTGCCTCTTCCGAGAATCTCTGTTGCTCTTGCCCCCAAGTTCTAAACGTAGCTCTGAAGCCATGTGCTACTGCGTCAAAACCTAAAGCGTCTGGCATAGTAGAGAGGTACTTATCGTGAATCTCTGCACCGTTTAATGTTGAGAAGATTCTGCCTCTGCGTTTGGGCATGGATTTAAGTATCTTGATAGCGGTAGGGCAGAGAGGTATTTTCCACTCTAAGTTGCTTTTGTATTTACCTGCGGGTTGTGTCCAGACTCGTTCTTCAAGGTCTATCTCTTCCCACTCAACTAATCTGGCTTCGGAGGGTCTTGATACGGTGAGTATCATGAAGGCCATACAGTGAACGTCTGGTCTGCTCCCTGTAGGAACGTCTAGCCCGTTCATGGCCTTTATGAACTTTGGTAGTTCACGCCAATCCAATGAACGATGATGTTTTACTTTGTGAACCTTGGAGGCTTTAGGAAAGGACAGTTCTAAGTCATCCGTCCAAACAGCGGGATTAGCCTTAGTTCTTAAACCTTCAGCGATTGCTCTTTGGATTATCCTATGGACATGATTTTGGACGCGCTTTGCAGTTGGGTTCTTTGTTTCCCAGATAGGCATTATCAGATTAACTATGTTTATTCGTTCGATGTCCTCCAGAAGCATATTGCCTATGTGAGGAAAGACATATTCTCTTAGATGTTGGTTTAATCTACGGACTTGGGCTGTACTTTTATATTCTCTCGCTTCCTTTGGTATATAGCTGCTTCTGGCAAATCCCTCAAAGGTTATGGCCTTAGCTTGTTGAGCCTTTAGCTGTGCTTGTAGTTTTTTATTTTCGATTCGTGGGTCTATGCCAGACTTAATCTGCTCTCTTAGCTCTCTAGCAGCCTCTTTTGCCTGTTTGGTAGGTACGGAGGGATAACCACCTAAGCCAAGCCAAGGTCTTTCATTACCGATTGTGGGTCGATATAGCCACTGTTTTGAACCATACTCCTCAGAGCCGACAGGAGGATTACACTGTAAATATAGGCATTTCACACCACCAACAGGATGTTTAGCAGTGTAAGGTTCACCAGAGTCGGTATAAGTATGCTTCAGTCTGCGTATAGAAACTTCTGATAGCTCTTTCGCTTTAGTTCCCATCGTACCTACCGTAATACCTACCGTAAGAGAAGTTATTCCATAGTAGTCTAGGTAGTGTGAGGTAGCAACAGTATTGCGTATTTATTGGGCTATAGAGGCTATTTTTGATTGAGGGGTAGTGGAATGTTGCGTGAAATTGATGCCCATAGTGGGAATCGACTGTCTGGATCTTTGCCACTCAGATTCGCCACTGCGGATGTCATCGATGGAACGTTCGCGGCTGGGGTCTTCCAAGTAGTCAAGATACTGACCCAGGGTGACCGGTAGTTGATTGCCCCTGATATTGAGTTCTGCTGCCCACAGGCTGCTGTTAGCACAAAGCCAACAGCTGCATACCAGCAAGAGCCAGTTGCGAAACAACTGGATTGTTCGAGTCCTTGTTCTTGCAGATTGCCAGATTTTCACGGTGCACAAGCCCGGTGCGTTAACCCAGGGGTATTATAAGTCCTGGGAATTGACCAGTACCACGAATTAGGGTCGGCGGTGGGAAAATATCGACATCTCTTAACCAGATGCTTCCCTATTCCAGCGTAAACTGAAATACTCCGCTGCAACATTTTCCCCAACATGAGTCCGCCAACATGATAATGAGAAATACCGTTCTGAGCCTGTGTATCGGCTGTACCTTGGTCGCTTGTTCGGAGCCCGAAAGCAGCGAAAATAACAGGAATCTGGCAGGAGCAAATCAGGCCGTGAATGCAGTTGCAAGTACCCAGAACACCGAAAATCCGTTCTATGGCGAGAGCCCTCTCTACCTGAACTATCCTCAATTCGACAAAATTAAAAATGACCACTATTTGCCGGCCTTCGAGCGTGGCATGGCCGAGGAGACCTTAGAAATTGACGCCATCGCCGGCCAACAAGCCGCAGCTACGTTCGAAAACACAATCCGAGCGTTGGAATTGTCTGGCCAACTTCTGGCTCGCGTGGGCAATGTCTTCTTCAGCCTCGCCGGCGCTCATACCAATGATGATATTCGCGCCCTGCAACAACAACTGGCACCGGTCCTGGCAGCGCATAATGACAGTATATTGTTAAATCGGGCCTTGTTTGCGCGGATCAGCTCGCTTTACCAGCAACGCGAAACGCTGACAATGGATGCGGAGTCAAGTCGGCTGTTGCAGCAGTACTATGTGGATTTTGTGCGCGCCGGTGCTGCCCTCGAGTCCGATCAGCAGCAACGACTGAGGGAGATAAATGCTGAGCTGGCGGTACTGCGAACCCAGTTCAGCCAGAATGTGCTAAGCGAAGTGAATGCAATGGCCATCGTAGTCGACTCGCGAGAAGAATTGACCGGCCTCGATGAGGCCACCATTACTGCCGCAGGAGAGGAAGCGATTAAGAGGGATCTGGCAGGGAAATATGTCATCCCCTTGCGCAATACCAGCGGCCAGCCGGCACTGGCTAGCTTGCAGAATCGTTCCCTGCGCGAGCGTATGCACCGAACCTCCTTGTCGCGAGGCAGCCACGGTGGCGAATTCGACAATCGTGAAATATTGTCGAAGGTGCTGCGCCTGCGTTCGGAGCGCGCACAACTGCTGGGTTATGAGACTCACGCGGACTATATATTGGAAGATCAGACAGCCCAGAGTGTAGCAGCTGTGAATCGGCGCCTGGCCGAACTGGCTCCACCGGCTGCCGCGAATGCACGACGGGAAGCTGCGGCTCTGCAGCAGATGATCGAGGAAGAGGGCGGGGATTTCGAACTGGCTTCCTGGGATTGGGATTTCTATGCCGAAAAGCTCCGGGCGGCACGCTATGATTTCGACGCGGCGGAATTAAGACCCTATTTCGAGATTGACAACGTCCTGCGCAAAGGTGTGTTCTATGCCGCAGAAAGACTGTACGGCATTCGCTTCGAAGAAAGAACAGATCTACCGGTTTATCAGGAAGATGTGCGGGTTTTCGAAGTCTATGACAGTCAGGGGGCGACCCTGGCAATATTCATCGCCGATTATTATGCGCGTCCCAGTAAGCGCGGCGGTGCCTGGATGAACGCTTATATTTCCCAGAACAGTTTGTTGAATACTCAGCCCATCGTGGCGAATCATCTGAATATCACCAAGCCACCAGCGGGTGAACCCACGCTGTTAACATTTTCTGAAGTGACAACGATGTTCCATGAGTTTGGTCACGCGCTGCACGGCATGTTTTCCAGTGTCGAGTATCCCTATTTCGCCGGCACCAGTGTGCCCAGAGACTTTGTGGAGTATCCGTCCCAGGTTAACGAGATGTGGGCGGTCTGGCCTGAAGTAATGGCAAATTATGGGGTTCACTATCAAAGCGGGCAGCCAATGCCTGGGGAGCTGCTGGAAAAAGTACTGGCGGCGCAGAAATTTAACCAGGGTTTTGCGACCACCGAATACCTGGCAGCATCTATCGTAGATCAGGCCTTGCACCAACTGTCTCTGGATCAAGTGCCTGGTCCCGATGAGATCATGGCTTTCGAGGCGCAGGCCCTTAGCGCGGCCGGAATTGCGCTCGATAGTATTCCACCACGTTATCGAAGCCCCTATTTTTCACACATCATGGGCGGTTACTCGGCAGGATATTACTCCTACATCTGGAGCGAAGTGCTGGACGCGGATACCGTCGAATGGTTTAAGGAAAACGGTGGTTTACTGCGGGAGAATGGCGATCACTTTCGACGCACCCTGTTATCGAGGGGCGGAAGCGAAGATGCGATGACCTTGTTCAGGAACTTCAGGGGTAGAGACGCAGATATTCAGCCGCTGCTGGTGCGCCGAGGACTAGATTAGAGGTGCCCTAGATCAAGCCTCGTCGTCGCCGCCGATGTCTTGGTCATGGTGGCGGTTTTGCTGCCACTTAGGGCTAACAGAATCAGGCTGAGTTCATCCCAGGGATTCGCTCTGGACAACCCCTTGATGGACTGATCGATGCGACGAGCGTGGTCCAGCAACTGCCAGATCATGGTCACCGTCATCCGCTCGAGTGCCTTCGACACGGCCTGTTTGCGATTAAACCAGACCCGTGCCGACTGGATAATGGCGTTTAGCTGCTGGCCCTGTGCTTTCTTTTCCAGCATGGGCAACAGGGCGCGAAGCTCGCGGGTGATAGCCCCTAATACTACCAGTGGAAACAAGCCCTCGTTACGCAGGCCAGACAACATTTTCTGAGATCGCAGCGAATCCCCCAGCAGGGCCGTATCGACTAAGTGGTAAACACTGTAGCGGGAACTGTCGGCAACCACCTGCATGACAGTTTTCACATCGAGCTTGATCGACGTTCCCGGGGCGGCGTTCGCCAGAAGTTTCAGTTTTTCTATTTCCTGTACCGCTGCCAGCAAATTGCCTTCAATTTTATCCGCTAATAGTTGGATGGCATCATGATCCGCATGAATGTCCTCACGCAGAAGTCTCTGACTCAGCCAGCCAGCCAGCTTATCTCTAGGCACCGGCCAAATTTGTAGCAACACACCCGCTTGCTCAATCTGGGTGAACCACTTGGTCTTGATTGCAGCGGCATCCAATTTGGGGCTAAGAATCAGGATCAGTAAATCTGCATTGGGGTCTTGCACATAGTTATGAAGTGCCTTCTTGCCCGCATCATCCAGCCTGGCCGAGCCGAGGCGTAACTCGATGATTTTCAGCTTACAGAAGAGAGAAAGATTGCCGGTGGCATTGATAAATTGATTCCAGTCGAAGTTTTTATCGACGTTAAAGACTTCTCGCTCCAGGAAGTCGCGATGCCGATAATGCTGACGAATAAGGTCAGCCGATTCCTGCATCAGCAACGGCTCATCGCCGGCCAGCCAGTAGATGGCCGGGTCGGTGCTGCTGAGAGTTCTCTGTAATTGTTCGGGTCTTATTTTCAATTGCTGAGATTGCTGGTCACGGATATTGTTGGGAATGCTTGTAAGCGTGCTTAGGTTTCTACCGCTTCCAGTCGTCGCATGAGTTGGTTGACCAGTTCGCGGCGCATTTCGGCGGTGATGATTTCCACTTCTTCCTGGGTGCCAGCAATATTGGCGATATCCTCGAAGTAAATGCGCTCCACCATGAGTGTCTCCGGGGAAATGAGATATCTCTCGGCATTACCCAGGGCGATATTGATGGAGAGACGCATCTCGTACTGGGCCGCACGCGCACGAGGATTCACCGTAATCGGGTGACTGACGATCCTCTCGTTGCTCACCAGCAGCACCGGCGAATCCGAATTCGTCAATGCCACCGCTTCGATAGAGACATCCGCAACTTCCAGAGAACGCCGCAGCAAACGAGAAAATTCACTGTTTGGCTGTTCCATATCGAGCTGAATGACCTGAAACTTGGACGACAGCACATCGCTGCCGCGCAGGCTAAACCCACAACTGCTAAGGATTACGGAGACGCAGCTCAAGATGAGGAGTCGATAGACGGTGATCATATTCAATAACCGGACTAGTTCACTACGATATTAACCAATCGCCCGGGAACTACAATCACTTTGCGCACGGTTCCGTTGTCAGTATATCTTTTGATAGCCTGGTGATTCAGTGCGATCTGCTCCATAGCATCGTGGTCCAGATCTTTTTGGACATCGATCCTGGCTCGTAACTTGCCATTGACCTGTAATACGATTAGCACCGTGGATTGGATCAGCGCAGATTCATCCACCAGCGGCCAGGATGCATCTATGACCGCCCCCTCATGACCCAGATGCTGCCACAGCACATGGCAAAAATGAGGAACTATGGGCGCAAGCACCAGTATGATTGTCTCCAGGGCTTCCTGCTTGATCAACTTGTCGTTGTCGCTATCGCTGGCATCGGAATCCCTGGTCAGGGTATTGAGTAATTCCATGGTTGCCGCTATGGCGGTATTGAACATATGGCGGCGACCAAAATCATCGCTGGCCTTGAGTCTGGTCTGGTGGGTTTTCAAGCGGATTTGTTTCTGGGCGCTGGTTAAATCCAGATCTGCAAAATCAATCAGTTTGCGAGGCCTATGAGCGGCCACGATCTTCCACAATCGCTTCAAGAATTTGTGACAACCCACGACGCCGCTGTCTTGCCACTCCATGGATTGATCAGGCGGTGAGGCGAACAGCGTAAACATGCGCACCGTATCGGCACCATAGCTCTCGATCAGGGGCAAGGGATCGACCGTGTTGCCCTTCGATTTAGACATCTTGCTGCCGTCCTTAATCACCATGCCCTGAGTCAGCAGCCTGGTGAAAGGCTCATCTGAGCTTACCAAGCCCTCGTTGCGCATAAGCTTGTGGAAGAAACGGGCATACAGCAGGTGCAATATTGCGTGTTCTATTCCGCCGATGTATTGATCCACTGGCAACCAGTAATCTGCACGTTGGTCCAGCATGGCCTCATCTTGATCGCGACAGGCATAGCGTGCGTAATACCAGGATGATTCCATAAAGGTATCGAAGGTGTCAGTTTCCCTCCTAGCTAACGCGCCACAGCGTGGACAGTTCACTTCGTAAAATTCGGCGAGCCTCGGTAGAGGTGAACCGCTGTCGTCGAATTCAATGTCTTCGGGTAACAGCACCGGAAGATCCTTGTGGGGCACCGCAACCGCTCCACAACTTTCGCAGTTGATGATTGGTATCGGTGCGCCCCAATACCGCTGTCTCGATACGCCCCAGTCCCGCAAGCGGAAATTTACTGTTTTCCGGCCCTTACCCTTGGCCTGGAGGTGTGCTTCGATGGCGTCGAAGGCGTCCTTGAAATTCAAGCCATCGAACTCGCCAGAATTAATGAGAATGCCTTTTTCAACAAATGCCTGTTGCTCCAGATCACAATCTGTTTTGGCCGATGCCGGCCGCACCACCTGCTTGATTTCAAGCCCGTACTTTTTTGCAAACTCCCAGTCTCTCTGATCGTGACCGGGTACCGCCATCACGGCGCCGGAGCCATAGGACATGAGGACGAAATTGGCCACAAAAATTGGCAGCCGTTGTTGACTGATCGGATGTATGGCCTGCAGCTTGGTGTCCATGCCGACTTTTTCCATGGTAGCCAATTCGGCCTCGGCTACCTTGACGCTTTTTTGCGCCTCGATAAACTCCGCCAGCGCGGGGTTCGATTCAGCCGCCTTCGCCGCGAGTGGGTGTTGTGGCGCAATGGCCATATAGGTCACTCCCAGCAATGTGTCTGGCCGTGTCGTATACACCGAAAAGGTCTTGAGTGCGTCATCGTCTTCATCGGCGACGTCGAACTCCAGTTCCACCCCCTCTGAGCGCCCGATCCAGTTGCTCTGCATGGTGCGGACCCGTTCCGGCCAAGCGTCGAGATCATCGAGACCGTCCAGCAATTCCTGGGCGAAATCCGTAATCTTGATGAACCATTGGGGTATGCTGCGGCGCTCGACCACTGCGCCTGATCTCCAGCCGCGGCCATCCACAACCTGCTCATTAGCGAGCACGGTCTGGTCGACAGGATCCCAATTAACTTCGGCTTCCTTTTTATAGACCAGGCCTTTTTCAAACAGCCGCGTGAAGAACCACTGTTCCCAGCGGTAGTAGTCACTGTTACAGGTGGCAATCTCGCGACTCCAGTCATAGGCGAAGCCCAGGCGCTGCAACTGCTCGCGCATGTAGTTAATATTGCTATAGGTCCATCTTGCCGGCGCGGTCTTGTTCTCCATGGCGGCGTTTTCTGCTGGCAGTCCAAAAGCATCCCAGCCCATGGGCTGCAATACATTCTTGCCTTGCATGCGCTGGTAACGGGCTATAGCATCGCCGATAGAGTAATTTCGGACGTGACCCATGTGCAGATTGCCGCTCGGGTAGGGAAACATCGACAGGCAATAGAACTTCTCCCGGGAACGATCTTCGGTCACAATGAAACTGTCATGCTCGTGCCAATAGCGCTGGACGCTGGCTTCGACTTGCTGGGGTGAATAGTTGGGTTCAGTCTTGGGCATCGTTGCGGGAAAACGTAAATTAAGCAGTGTGTTGCAAAAGCCCGCAAGCATAACCCAGACCAGGCCTTACAGGTAGTGGCTGACAGTAAAAATCCAGCTGCAAGCTTTGCTCGCAGTCCAGGGTCTAATAAACCACTGCCACGATCGATGGATCAGGACCAATCGGGAGTTGCAGTAGCAGATTAATCGAGATGGGAAAGGGGAGCAGGGTCAATAAACATCAGCCAAAGAAGACTTTCGATGGCAGTAGCGGCGGGTGCTGCCGGTTTCGCCGGTCCGGTTGCGGCAGATTTCGATCAATGGCGAATTAGTGAGATATTCACCAATGCCGATGCGACTATTCAATATGTCGAACTGGTAACCATGGACATGAATCAGGGTGATGTGGCCGGATTGGTCTTAACTGCGATGAATGCTGACGGTCAACAGCAAAACATTGCGATCCTGATGAACGATCTGAGCGGAGACACCAGCAACCGGATTCTGCTCATTGCCACCGAGTCATTCGCCGAATTAACCGACTTGAATCCGGATCTACTGGTGCCCGATGGTTTTCTCTTTACCGAAGGAGGCCCATCAATTTTGCCAATGGCACCGCCACCATCGAATATGCGGCCAGTCAATTTCCCAAGAATGGGGTGCAGCGATCGATGGTGATGGCGCAGCTATCAGTCCCGGGCCGACGAATTTCGCCGGCGATTCGCGGTCGGTGTCAGTCGAGACCAACGCCAGTTTCGACTCTGTTGCCTCGGTTGTGGTTCTACCGGTGGTGGATGTACCTGGTACCGGATTGGCCAGGGTGAGCTTCGATGTCAACCTGGCGACTTTGGATTACCCTACGCGATGATTTTTACATATATGATGCCGGGATACTCGCCGGCAATACCCCGGCCCAACTCCAGGATATAGGCCGGGCTAGTGATCAGATCCATAGCCTTCAGCAAGCGATAAACCGTGGACTCTGAGACAAAGTAGGCCTTCTCATCGGTATAGCCGAC
>Ga0310122_10000724_pt1 | contig 20834 bp, 36 predicted proteins | sample CB6_Bottom_1051__FD_203503 | JGI IMG/M metagenome (GOLD analysis project Ga0310122, IMG submission 203503) | Marine microbial communities from Western Arctic Ocean, Canada - CB6_Bottom_1051 | ecosystem: Environmental > Aquatic > Marine > Oceanic | place: Canada: Western Arctic Ocean | collected...
TCAGTCTTGCCGAAGTATAGGTCTGGCATTACAGCCTCCTGTTATGATGGGTTACGGAGGCGGTTCTATGTACCGCCTAGTCTACAAGCGTACTTACCTCATCGAGGAATCGTTGCTCGTAACTGTATGATGGATGGTTCTTTGCAGTGGGCGCGGCTTCTATCGCACGGTCAATCTGCAAGAGACCAGCACCAGTACCTGGGTTAAAATCGCTTGCTGAGCCAAGAGGTATTGCTCCAGCCCTCATGGCCGCTCGCAACTCAGCATTAGAAAGATGCGGGAACTCGGTAGCCAGGATCGCCAACGCACCTGAGACCAGCGGAGCCGCAGCAGATGAGCCAGCGCCTTGGTCCTGGAAGTCCTTGAACCCACTCCCCCAAGGCACCACTCCCTCGGTTGGGCCTACTACGAGAGGGGTCAATGGGTAGCACTGTCCGCCAACACTGGAGTAAGTATGCTTCACGCCGGAAAGGTTGCACGCTCCCACGCTGAATGAAACAGGTGTGGTGTTCATGCACCACCCGTTCACAGGGGCGTCACAGCCCAGCAGATTGTTGTTCCCCACGGCCCACACAGACAGCATCAGATTCATAGCATCGGCCGCAACCAAAGCACGGGTTATCATTATCCGGCAGGGAAGCAAAAGTGTCTTACATCCCCAAAGACCCCAACTGTTGTTAACTATCACCCTACGGCCTGTCTCCAGGGCGTAGACCAGCATATAATCCGTAGCCCTCATAAGGTCATGGGTGCCCATTATCTTCTTCTCTGTGGGTGCGGGCTTTAGGATAAGCAACTTAGCTTCTGGGGCTACGCCCTCAAAACCATTCACAGATGCCTGGCTGGCGGCAGATAAGGTCACCATCGTGCCGTGGCCTACATCGTCGTACATGCTACTGTCCTGCTCATTCCAGACCCCGATTACCTGAGAGGGGTTCAGCCGCTCCATATCGCATCCGCTGTCTATAATCCCGATTACAGCGTCTTCACCGCGATTGTACTTCCAGGCTTCCCGCGCACCGATGAGGTCCAACACGTTGTCCCAGTCATTGGCAAGCCGGAAAGCGTCCACTCCAACATCGTGTCCACCGAAGAAACCTGGGGCACCTAACGGGAAATTCCGCGCTATGTTAACGTCTGGTGTCGGGGCCACTATGGCACCAATCTCTTCAGGTGAAAGTAGCCCTATACCAGGCTCGGTTGCTTCAGCCATCGGCGGCAAAGCGTAAAAGATGTGTTCAGCCTGACCTTCGACGCCAACTATCTCGGGTATAGCCTGTATCGTACCGGACGAAAGGTCAGGGTTAGCAAAGTCCATGATCCAGATTTCACTGTTAAGAACGTAGCTGAACCCGTTAAGACGGTTGGACTGGGTTATGCCAAGCTGTTGCAACTGTGGCATAACCCGGCTGACTGAGCCAACCTGCATCTCTATCGCAAAAGTAGACATGAATTAGGCACACTTTCCAAGTCGATTAAAAATGCCCACCTGCAGAGGAGACAAACCACAGGCGGGCATGACGGACTGCTGCTGCCAGCGGTCTTTATCTGTCACTACGCATCTTCTTCGGTAGACTCTTCCTCAGTAGACTCTTCAGCCACTTCGGCAGGCTCTTCTTCTACAGGGGTAGTTGTAGCACGAGAGCGACGAGAGGTAGTTGTTTCTGAACCCGGCGTAGTCATTTCGGCCCAATGGCCCCCCATCTGGACATGCCCCTCGGGCAGTTCGTCAGCCATGATTACTGGTCTCCACGTATTACGGCGAAGTTGAGGATCACGGCATCTGAGGCCGAAGATGTACTCAAGTTAGCCAGTGAGATAATGAAGGACCCATTAGCCACAGTGGAAACGTGTGCCAGGTATTCGCCGGCAGTACCGCCCGACTGTATAGCGCAGACAACGGTATCCGTCAGTTCTACCAGCGTGTTAGTCACCGTGAAGGCAACCTCCGCAGCCGCGGCCAACGCCGCGTTGTTCATCGTGATGACGCCTTGCATCTGGCTCAGCACTACCGTGGTACTCTTATTGGTCGCCTGCGTTATGGCCCCGGCCTCGGCATACGCAAGGTTAGGGGTAGACCCGCTCCGTCTAAGTGATTGTATTGCCATTAGAGTCCTCCTATGCCAGGTAACCGGAGGCATGGACGCCGCCGATAGTGACGGTTCCAGCCGTGATGCTGGCAACACAGTTCGTTACGAAAGGCATCTCGCCATCGCCCCAGTGCATCTGCACCGTGTCACCGGGACCTACGAGGATGCTACCGCGACACGTTGTATCGCCATCGCTTACATCCGTAGCTTCGTCCTGATCCCACAGTTCAAACTGGCCCATAGCTGTCAGGCTCTCGTTAGCCACGATAAGTTGGGTCAGATAGAATATTCGGCCATCACCGTCAGGGTTAAGACCGCTAATGACTTCTCGGACATCAGTGCCGATGGCTTCGATGGCCTCGTCATTGATGCCGGAAACATAGATTCGTCCCATAATTAGCCTCCTAGGCCAGATACCCGGCGGCATGTATGCCACCGATAGCAACGGTGCCGGTGGCCGCAGAGAGACTCGCAACGCAGTTCGTTACAAACGGCATCGAGCCATCAACGTAATCAACGTGGGTAGTCGTGTTCGGCCCGATTTGAATCGTAGAACCACGGTGGGTGGTATCGTCAGCACTAGGGGCCGCTTCGTCAATATCCCAAAGTTCAACGATGGTTCCTTCCGTGGCATGTTCGTTGGTGATGCTGATATGGGTCAGATAGAATATCCGGCCGTCACCGTCAGGATTTAAGCCAGAGACAACCTCTCGGGCACCGGATGAAAAGATTTGCATTGCCTGATCATTGATGCCGGAAACAGGTATACGTGCCATACCTACACCTCCTACGGCTGGATGTTGCCACCGGAACCTTCACAAGTCAGACCGATGAGCGCGATTTCCACGCCACGGGTGAGAGTGGGGTTCGATGGTCGTATGAAATATTCGATGGTGATGTTCATGTTGCGCGACACGATGATAGGAGTCATGGCGTACATGGTCCTACACCTGACGCTACCACTTACTGCGGGGTCTGAGCCGATGATTGGGAAAAGGTCCCAGATTGCTCGAACGCCCGGACCCGTTGTGATACGAATCTGGGATACGTTCTGGCCGCTATCTGTGCTGTCTATCAGGCCGTACAAAGCCACAGATGTGTTGTCTGGGATGTTCTGATCGGCAATCTTAGAGTCCTGGAAACCAGCGGTTCCGCTAGTTGTTATGGTCTCTGCCCATGTGTTACCGGTGGAAGCTGGACCAGCCGTACCACCAGTTTCACCCAGGTCGTAGGGGACTGTCGCCCGGATGATGTACTCGCCGTCAGTACCTTGTGACCGGACATGGGAGGCGTATAACGCCTCCCTAGTCGCGTTGTAGATGTCCTCGATGTGACCATCGCTCATCTGATCGGCAGGGCGGACGACGCTTTCTGTAATTAGAGGCATCTAGCCCTCCCTATGCTTCGATGGTCTTTCCTTGGATTTCTGCGATGAACCCGTGGAAGATGATGTTGTGGGTGACACCAGAGGTGACAACCCTCTCTTGGATATTGATGGTCTGCTGAGAGGTGATGATAAGCGGGCTTACCAGATAGCCCGTAGCTTCCGAACCTGTAGTCTGAGTAGATTCACCCGTATCCGGCGATGTGAAGTGCAATATTTTGTAAAGGTCAACCTGGGCACGAAGGCTGGCACCAACCGTGAACCGCAAAGCAGTGACGTTTGGAGCAGTCGTGATCGTGGGAAGGGGGACACTGATGGCGTAGATGCACATCACTGTGTCATCGGCGATAGCAGTCCCGTCCCATAAAGTTGTTGCTGCCCAGGTGTTATCTGTACCGGATGATTGCGTCCATTCGTTGGCGGTGGGGGATGATGGGGCATCCAAGGGTAGGAGGTCACGAATGGTGAAGTTTCTTCCGCTGAATAGCCTTTCCGCAACTGCTTCAACTTGATTCAAAGCAACGTCGATCAGGCGGTCAGCTTCAATCGGGTCATTAACGACCCGCAACGAACTAACAGTCGTCAGTGGCATATGTGGTTCCTCCTAATCTATACGACGCTAAAGAATTGGCGTTTGCGAGGGGTGATGCCGGTTTCGACGGCAGCAGACGGCCGGCGGAAGCCACCGCGTAACATGCGGCCAGCACCGTTGTTGTTGTTGTTGCTGCCGTTTGCACCTGCCCAGCCGGGCAACTCAAGGACTTCGCCACCGATCCATTCAGCGATACGCTTGGTAATCAGGCCAACGCCCGCACCAGCGGTGTACTTTGAATGGGCGGTTCCGGCCTCGGGGAAACCCTTGCCGATTAAGCCAGAATCATTGAAAACGGCGTAGCCGCCGATAATGATGTCCCCGAAGAAACTGGCTTGTTTCAGGAACTGGTTCGAGCTGTTGTCTTTGACTGCGTTCCGTTCAACCACATTCGCGGCAGCAGAAAGCGCACCAACAGTGAATGGGCCTACTAAGTCTCTCATTTGAGGTAGTGCCATGATCTCCCTCCGGGGCTTTTTCTTGAGTTTTACCCGAAGAGCCACCCGCCCCTCCCGGCAAACAAAAAGAGAGGAGCCTGCCAAAATCAGGCAGGTGGCTCCTCTCTCCCGACGATTTTATGACTTTTAAGGTTTATGTGTCAAGATTGGGCGTTGTGGCGAGTTCTTTCTTTCCATCTTCCCAAGCCTTGAAAAGCCACGCAACAACGGCTGGCTCCTCACATATCTGACGGAAAAGCACCGGATTGCCTTTCTGAATCCAGCTAAGTAACTCGTTGGCCGATATATCCCGCAATTCGCTATATTTTTGAAATGCACCGCTTAGCGTAGCGGACCACTGGGGGGATGCGCTAAAAAGATGGTTCAGGTCGTAATCATTCTCCGCAGCTTCCCTGAAGCCTTCGATGGTCCAGTTTGCAGCAAAGCCCTTGATCAGGCCGGATGCGATTCCTTTGGCCGCTATCGAGGTGATATTGCCACCCAGTAACCCTCCGATATTGCTCAACAACCCTGCCATGCCTACACCTCCAATAACTCATCGGGGATTATCCACAGCTTACAAAGACCTTGCGGGTCAATCTTGCCCGAAACTATCTGGCATCTCATGCCGTTTTCCCAAAAGACACAGTTGCCGCAGACCATCCCTTCGTCAATGAATGGGTTGTCTTCGGAGCCGAAGTAGTGCGCCCCCTCAGACTGCGGCCCCTGGTTCCACTGACCAAAGTCATCAACGATGTTCAGGTATTGACTGGCCTGATCGAACTGCCTATTGCTTAGTTGACTTTGCATTTACCACCTAATCTACGGATACAAAGCTCCGCCTGGGAGGTCGTTCCTTTGCCACGCGGGCGCTCTTCGCAGATTCACGGGACTGTTTTGCCATCTCTGCTGGAGTGGATGGAACCTCCGGGTCTGAGAACGCTGGCGGTGGCACTCCCACTTCATCCGAAGGAGTGACTCCCTCAAGGACATGTTGCGCTCCGCACTGAACACATACGACATTGATGGCTTCCCCGGAAATGTTCTTGTTGTATAAATCTTGCGTCACATAAACCGCCTGCTGCCCGCAGTCAGGACAGTCTAATTGCCCAACTAGCGGATTGTCATCACCACCACTTCCATTTCCACCCATCGCCTCGGGCTGAACGATTACAGAGTCATCTATAAAGTTATTCGGTTTAGGTGACGACATGGAAAGATTAGCGGCCGGGGCGTTGCCCGCGTTGCCCGTGTTGGCCTGTATCAGACTGCTGGCAACCGATTTGCCGATACTTTCAATGGCTCCACCTATCATCTGGACAGCTTCCTGCAGTCCCGCAGCCTTTTTCGCGTCATTCTCAGTCTGCTTCTGGATGCGGTACATCTCGATCTGCTGTTCGACTTCCAGTTTCTTCAACTCCAACTCAAGGTTCTTCTCAGGGGTCATGCCTAGGGCCTGCGGAGGGGGCGCAGGCGGAGAAAAAGCAGTGCTGAGTTCTTTGATGGCCCTCAATGTTTCTACCGCGCTACCAACTTGGTCGGCTACGGTGGGAGGGTGCTGGCTCCCTTCCAGGTCGGACAGGGTCTTGTTCATTATGAACTGCTCATAAGCCAAGCTGACAGGGTCCTTCTCTCTTTCGACATTCTGCTTGGCGATAGCTGACTTCGCCATCTCCAATGCCATGTCACGCAAAGGGTCTGAATGGGCGGCAGGGTTCTGGTTGGTCTTGAGACTTTCTATCAGGTTTTCCAAGCGTGAATACTCGGCTTTGCTCTGCGCGGCCTGGGCTTCCCCTTTAGCCTCGCTCAGTTGTTGCAACAGGCGGTTCTGTTCTTTCGCCATCTCGGGGACGTTGATACCGAAAGCCTTCGCAACTTCGGTCATCTCGGTTACAGAGCTTCCGTGCGGCGATGGGTCTTGGAGTAAGTTGCCAGCTTGAGCGGCGGTCTTCATTTTCGCAAGACTAGCCATCGAATCCCAGAAAGAGTCGATTGGCCCATCAGCCGATTGGGGACTGTTCTTCCCCGGCAAACCAACTCCCCACGGGATCGTACTCTTCTTCGGTGGTGGCATCTTCAATCTCCTCCTCATCTATCTCGTCGTCATCGGTTCCAAGTGCCTTATTGATAAATACGCCTGGAATGGAAGGTAGCTGGATTTCTTCGCCGTGGTCCATAGCCCAGGTTGCCACGACATGTTGCAACCATTCTGATTTCGTGGCCTCGTATTCGGGGAACCGTGTGCGAACCCAATGGTAAAGAACAAAGAGTTCCCCAGGCAATGATAATTGCTCTTGCGTAAGGCGAACCTTAACAACGCCATCGAGTTCTGAATTCGCTTCTCCTAGAACTCTGCTACTTTCAAGGGGTTTTTTCCCTTGTTTTTGGTTTTGGCGGCTCTTGGGTTTTCGCAGTTGCCCCCTTGCTTCATCTGGGTGTTCGGCCCTTTGATGCGCCATCAACATGCCGAATCGCTCAGAGGTAGAGGCATCCGGGTCTTCTTCCGCCGCTACATAATCGCACCATTTACAAGCATGACCAGCCATACGCTATCATGTCCTTAGTGAAAACAACTGCACTGTACCGTAGAAACCGTGTGGGTTTGCACGGTAGCAAACCACACGATAAACCGTGAAGTGCAACTACAGTATTACCGATAAACCGTAACGTGTCGATAGAAAACCGTGGAAAGACCGTAGCGAAACCGTGAGAAACCACAAGGAGGGGCTGAAGTGGACATAAGCAAGTACATCGGTGATAGGTGGCCGGCTGTGGTGAAAGGGCTGACAAATATCGTAGCAAGCAGGATTGCTGCCGTACCGGAAAGAGAAGACTCTACCCCTCGTTTTATGGAACGTAGGCTCAGAATCCTGGAAAACTACCAGCGGGAACTAAACCAACAGGCCCAAACTCCCGCGCCTACTGCTGTCGAAACACCGACTAAGCACCGCCAAAGTGCCGACTGTCCCTACTGCGAACTAGAAGAATCGGCCGGTGTACTCCGCAACCATCTCCTTTTTATCGCTCAGGAGTGCAAGGACGATGAACTTGGACCCGCCACAGGCGGTATGATCCCGAAGGCCAAGGAAATGTGTGCCCAGTACCTAATCCTCGCTGACAGCATCACCGAACCACAACATGTGGCTCTGCTCGCACAGTTGTCTAAGATGAAGGCGCAAGAATTGATGCCGAAGTTAGATTGGATTTCAAACTGTGCAGAGGCAAGGGAAGCCGCAACTATTGCTGATGAGGTGTGGCACCGCGCAGCCAAAGCAGCCCAGATGTATTACGCTCACGGCGATTCGTCGCCCTACGCTTGAGGCACTGGAAGAGGTGCTGGAAGCGCCTAGAAACCCCGCTCCTGTTTTATCTGATCCCAGGCCGCATTGACTCGCTTGAAGGTCTCAGAATCACCACCCACATCAGGGTGGTGATTCTTTGCCCAATATATGTACACAGCCTTCATCACTTCAGGAGATGTGTTCTTGTGTACGCCCAGGATGGCATACGGGTCGTCATTATCTGCGCTAACTGACTCCGGCTCAGGCTGTCTGGGCGGTAAATCATGGTCCACGGGCCGCATTTCAGATATCTTGAAACGGTTGCGTATCGCCTCGATGCCACGGCGAGCAACGAAAGCTGCCGCTTGCTCTAAATCGTCGTTAAGACCCGTGCGTTGTAGAAAATCTCGTAACACTTCCCCGAACGCGGGTTCCTTCTTTCGTCGGGGTTTACGAGAACGTGTAGCGGTTTCGTTGCTTTCAGGCACTTGTCTGTTCTCTTCAGTCATGTTATCCTTTTCCCACCCTCGATTATACCCTGTCAAGGAGTCGCAATGTCGCTCGCATTTTCATGGAAGGTGCTGGAAGTCGGCAAGACCAGACGGGACGGTGGTGCCTTTTTCGGCGAAGTTCCACGACCCGAATGGTTGCAATTCGTAACTTACGGAGACAAGGGGGCCAAAAAAGTATCGCAAGACGCTCATGTGAGTCGCCAAAACGAGATTTCCTTGAGTTGCAACGTGCTTTTACTGCAGACCGATGAAGACAACATCTTAGTCGATACAGGGCCACCTCTCGGTAACTCTCTCGACCTTGATATTGAATCGGGTCCCTCAAAGCTACGGAAGGCACTCAAAGAACACAAGCTCTTCGTTAAAGATATCACCAAGGTTATAGTAACCTCTACCGATTATGACCACATGGGCGGCCTCTTCTCTTACGATAGGGCTGGCAACCTAGGGCTGGCCTTGCCCAATGCTCAGGTCTTCGCCTTTTGTGGTGGGCACAACCGTGCCAGGCCATCGCTTATACCACACGAGGAGGATTCTTTTCCCTTGCTGGAAGAGAAGGATAAATTACAGTGGGTTCTACCTACCGATAACTATGAAGTTGTGCCCGGTGTCTTTATGCGCTATGCGCCCGGCCCTTCTCGCGGGAGCGCGGTAGTCGAGGTCCGTAGAGGTGCGGATCGTATGCTCTATCTAAGTGACCTCTGCCCAACTGCTACCCATTTAAATCCTGCCGTGATTGCGGCTTACGATGATGCGCCAGACGATACTTACCTAAGCAAGATTCACTGGCTGAAGCAGGCTGAAAAAGAGGGGGCAGTCGTTATCTTCCCTCATGGTAACGACGTAAAAGCTGGATACCTGGAAACAACTAAAGAGGGGAGGAGATTGCGTCCAGCATGACAACAGATATTGATAGCCAGACTACTTTAACCACTTTCTTGGATAACATACGGGCATCCGCCAATACGAAGCGGTGCTACAAGAACACTTTAACCCTGTTTACCCGTGAATACGGCCACCTACCCGAATCGTCCGGCGAAGCCCAGGAGTTCATCTACGCACGAGAGAAAGCTGGGTTGAAGCCGGCCACAGTAGGTCTCGATGTTGCGGCATTTCTACGCTACTTCAAGTATCACAGCATACCAACCAACCGCTTGGAGAAATATCCAGTTGTCCTGGGGACTCCTACCTATCTCAGCGAGTCTGAGATCAGTAAACTTCTAGGCGCTGCCAGGTATCCCATCCTTAAATGCTTAATAGCACTGCTGTATGACACAGGTGCCCGAATCAGCGAGGTACTTAACACGACAAAAGACGACATTGACTGGAACGGTGGTTTGAAAGTTATCCGCAAGGGCGGCCGCGAAGAGGTAGCCAACGTGAGCGAATGGGGCTTGGGGTATCTTGCCACATGGCTAGATGTCCGCCGGGGCGATGACGCTCGCGTCTTTGGTAACCGCACTTACCATGATATGTACATGATGCTGAAGACCACAGCCAAGAAAGCTGGCATCCCGTACTTCAAACCCCACATGATTCGGCACAGTCGGGCAGTACACCTACGTGACCAAGGTGTTTCGTGGGAAGAAATCGGCTACCAGTTAGGTCATGTGAATCCCACCATCACGGTGAAATACTACACTAGGCCAGACAACTACGATCTCAAGAAAGCCATACCAGCCGTTCAATTAACGGAAAGTTAGATGTCGGCCCCAGGATGCACGCATAACTGGAAGCCAGAATTTGATGAACTGCTGTGTGCTTATTGCGGGTCCAGGCTGTACCCAAATGAAGACCCTTTCGGGCCAAAGTGGAGACCAGCTATCCAGGCTGATAGCGATGTGGAAATACCCGATTGGTTGCTTATCAAGGCGGCGCAGAAAAGAACTCCACGGAAGTTGCCCAATCACTAGGGAATCCGAACTTGTTTCATATGTCTTCTCGGTACTATGGAACAAGTTCGGATTTGAGGCTAGAGGGGAGATTGTTAAATATGCCAAGGACCGTAGTGCGGCCAGGGATCGAAATGCTGGAGGTCTTGTCTGGAAGACGGGTCTTAGAACCTATCGGAGTGCGGGTCTCTGCCGCCACGGGCACCGAACTTCACCGGCACTACAAAGAGAGGGTCAAGGTAGAAGCCCAGAATAGCGACAACCGGTTACGTGCAAGGGCCATGACCCGGTCTTCTTTCGGTATCTACATGTACCAGGCAAAGCGGATGCGACTAATCTACCCCGTGTCAGAGGCGGAGTTAGAACTTGTTGCTATCAGTGAAAATCCACTGGTTAACCCGTTGCTAAACATCGACGGCAACGTGGTTAATGAGCGTGGCAACGTAATCGCTTATCGCCAGACTGGAGTCATACAAGATTTTGATGACTGGACTGTTGTGGAATCACGCAGGATTTACTATGCCCTGACGGAGGCAGGGCGCGGGACTCTAAGACCTTGGCAAAACTTAACGCAGGCATATCGTGCCTATATTGGAGGATAAATGACTATAACAATCACAGACCAACATGACCACCGACTGACTCTAGCCATCGACCCTGGTACAGCCCAGATGGGAGTCGCTGTATTTGATGGCGCTACACTTCTGGACGGCTTCACTGTGAGAGGTAGTAAAAAGATTAAAGACCCGGATGTGCGGTTCTTTGAAATGCTAGGTGAGTTGGAAGAACATTTAGAAACTGCACTGTTTTGTGACCATTGCGGCCACAGCCACCTAAAGCTGGTATATGAAGACCCGCAATTCCTCAAGTTCGCTGGCAAGTCTAGGCCCATAGAACCGCTCTACAGGGCAGTAGGGTCTCTATCTTATTGGGGTCGCTCAAAGGGGATGGGCGTCTACCGATACAAAGTGGCTACAATCAAAGCAGGAATCTCAGGTCGTATCGGGGCCAGCAAATCTGAGATTGAGAGAATCGTCAAAGAGATTATTCCGGGGTGTGGCGGTAACGAGACTGATGATGTTTATGATGCCATGAGCATAGGCATGTTCCACCTTGATCAACAGGTCCCTGGTTGCTTTGGCGTAACTTTGCCCTATGACTCCCCCTCCTCTACAATAACGTAAGGTGGGTGGTGCCTCACTCATCTCACCTCCTTCAAGCCCCCCTCCGCAACTAGGGGGGCTTTCTTTTCTACCGTATGACTTCTGCTAGACGGGAAAAACACCCGATGCGCCCCTGAATCGCCCGTGAATCGCCTGCACACACGCCCCGCACGCACGCCGCATCCTTTTCTCCGGGCGCGACCCACCGCCCACTTAGTGTCCCTACCGCCTCCCAGGCACGACGCCAAACGATATATATGTTTTTATAACAACGATGCTTGTATTGCGGTTCCTGCCAGGCACGATTAGAATGGAGATATCCCCCACCAGGATGGGTGGTGGGAAATTTAATAGGAGTCGAAATGACCACAAAATCCACATACGAATTGGAACTCTGGCACGAGACCATGCTGGACTCAAACAAGGCTAGGGCTGAGCGTGAAGAAGCCTCAGACGAGTCTGGAGTCCTAGCTTGGGCTGAAGCAGTCAAGACTGCGTCACGGCCCAACAGTGGTCTGAGAGTACGGTACAACGGTGCTACGGCGCAGTTCGTACCGTCCCAGGACGCTATGAAAGCCGTAGAGGCTGGTGAGGCACTCAGAGACACTGAGGAGTCCGAACTACCAGACGGCTTAGACCAGCTAGACAACTGGCAGACGGTTGAGGCTGAGCGAAAGCTGAACGCTGGTGGCTCAGAGACCACCAAACGTGCCCAGGCAGTAGCTTCAATGATAGGCGTAGAACACGGGAAGCTGACAGGCTACGTTGTGAGCCTGATGCGCCGTGTCCCCCAGCTTAACCGCTGGGATTACCGCCAAGACTTGGAGCAGGCAATCTGGGCGCACCTAAGCCACCGTAAGGCGTCTATTGACGGTTCCTGGCAGTTGGCTAAGCTGGAGTGCCAAGTAGCCTACAAACGCTGGTACAGGCACTACTCCGGTGAAGCGCAACTAGGCGTGGAAGCTGAGCAAAGGTCTATCAGCCTGGAGCGTGCCTACTCCAGAGACCAGCAGTCCGAATCAGACCACGTAGGCGCAGATGTAGTAGACACTGATTGGCTAGGCTGGGAGACCGCCCTAGTCGAGAATGTGGACGCTATGAAGCTGTTCAACAACCTGCCTGAGAACATACGAGACTTGGTTGAGCGCAAAGCTAACGGTGAGCCTCAGAACGCGATGGAACGCAAACGGCTCAGCAGGTGGCTCAAGGGCGGTAGCACTAAGCGCAATCCGAACCTTAACACCAACAAGGACATAGTCACGGCGGTTCTGAAAGGAACGCACGTAGGGCCGATAGTCTGGCACAAGCCGATTAGATAACCCTTACCCACGGCAACCTAGATACCCCGGTACGCCCATCCCGTACCGGGGTATCTTTTTGCGTCACGCTTTCCAGCAATGGTGGAGTACGGTCTAGTGAGCCTGGTGGGCTGGCCGATGGGCTGGCCGCTAGGTTCGCCACCGTGTTGCGTCACGCTCTTGTGGCATGGCGGAGTACGGTCTGGTGAGCCTGGTGGGTTAGCCATTGGTTAGCTGGCTGGTTTGCTCAAGATCAGAAACACTGGTCCCGTCCCCGGACGCCCTCTCCGCTTCGGCGGTGCGGTGCGTCACGGTTTTCGGGGGCGGTGGAGTACGGTCTAGTGAGCCAGGTGGGACGTTTCGGCGTCCTGATGGGCTGTCCCAATGTGGTGGTAAGGGCCACCTACTAGAGCAACTATCTCTGCTTCGCAGGGGTAGGGGCGTGCCATCGGCGGTCGAGTTTCGGCCCGATGGGGGAAACACCCTCCGAGCAGTTGTGAAGGTAAGGGCAACCGGAAGCCATAGGGATTTGCGGAAACGCAACAGAGGGTTACTAAGACAAATCAGACCTCTAAATCAGATTGCGGGGTGGTCTACTGTCCTTAAATCAGTAGGCTGGCGGTCACTGCGAGTAGTGTGACTCGATGGCTGAGTACAGCTAGGTGATAAGCGATTGAGAGTAGCGGTGCCTTAAATACGCTCCCTCTCCTACCCTGAATAAGTCCATTACAGGTTGTGGGGGTATCCCCCTTCGCTTCCAAGAGTGGGCAACGGCCTAGGTAGTACGGGTCACTTACGACCACTGGACAACAGACTTGAGTTTGCTCTGCCCAGATGATGGTCATAGTGGGCTTACGCCTGGGTGGGGCTATCTTAGCGACGGCCCTAAACGTGCCCAGTGCCTGATTTGGACATTGTAGCCTAGGCTAGTAGGTGTTTCAGGGTCGATTAAACTAGCAGGCAATGTCGCGCCGATGGTGCTTCCCCCCTTCATTGTTAAGGGGGGAAAGAATTGGCAAGCATCCTTTTTAGGGTGCTTGATGAGCCTCACAGACGGTGGAGTAGCGAAGACCAGCGACGGCTGGCTATGTACCTACCGCCGTTCAGTATCCCATAAGGGTAGCACCCTGCGTGCGTAACTACCTGAGATATCAGGTAGCAAGTGAGACTCATCAAGGACCCTAAAAAGTAAGGAGGCCATAACATGGTCGCAAAAGCCAAGTCTGAGGACAAGATTGCCGTGGAGAACGGTAGGTTGGTAGTGGACGTTGCCCTGACAGGTGGTGTTCCTTCCGTATCGGGCAAGTCGATGGTTTTCTTCAGCACCCACGGCCTGACTGATATGGAAGATGGCTACACCATCGGTATCAACCTCATCCGCAAACGGGCTAAGTAACCCGTAGGTTCTCGCTAGACCTGACAACCCGGCTGATCAGAACTGTTGTCAGGTCTGACGAGCATCTTAGATGCTCAGGAGGTGTTCTATGGCAACCGATACTGAACGGTTGTGCATTGACTGCCAGCGCCGGCCGCTACCGAAAGACGGTTCCCGTCAACGGTGCGTACCCTGCCAGACCAATCACGACCAAGAGGCGCGTGATGCGGAGCAGGACAAGGCCGACAGGCGGTCAAAGGCAAAACTCAGCGACCCGCTAAACCGCTGTCGCTACCAACGCTTCTACCTCTGGAAGAAGCATCTGGTGGGTTACACCTGCGGTGTTAACGACGAGGGTCGCAGATTCGCACCAACTGGCTTCTTTTATCTTGAGGCCCAGGTCTCAGACGAGAAGGCCGAAAAGTTGGGGCGCAGGTTGGTGGACATGGGCCTGTTCCAACCCGGCCTAGACAAGGGTTGGGTCAAACGGTTCAAGGCCATGATGAAAGCGGCCAGTGGCCGTGAGGGCGAACAACTCGATTGGGACGGGAGTATGTGATGCAAACACTGCTCGCGGAACTCCTGTTCCATATCTTCAGAGACCTATGCGACGCCTATTCCTTTGACGACATTTCTCCGGCGTAATCACCGCCTCACGGGTCGAGCGGATGGGGTTCGACCCGTGTAGCGGTCATTAACTTTAGGAGGTATGACATGGCAACTTTGCCCCGGCAACAAGACACGGACTACGACCCTGGTGACTTCCTGCTCATCGACAAAGATGGGGTCATACAGGCGGTCAGTGGCAACTCTGACTTTTGGGACGACGACGATGGTACTCCCATGCATCCCATGCTCAGCTTCACCATCGTCAAGGTAATGGTGACCCAGGTTGTCGATGATAACGGCACTCACTACGCGGAGTACGACTACGCCTCTGAGGAGTGTCCGGACTGCATCACCAGGGTCAACCAACCCATACCCTACGAGCCTGGGCCTAACTGGGGGGGGGGAATAGATGAATAGCAAGCACCCAAAGCACGTTGAATGGGTGGTACACGCAACCCACCCCACCACCTACCAGACCCACATACTCCGACGAAACGGAACAGCAGCATGGGACACCATGCAGACCCTTGAGGAGATGGGGTATCTAGGCGTGATGATTTCAGCCGCCGACCTTTACGACGGCCCGAGATTTGAAGACCCTTGGGCGAAACTACGGGCCAAGGGCGAGGTGAAGGTATGAAATGGTGCGCCGTTTGCAAGCGAGGGTTCAGACCTCATCCACAGGCTAAGAGGGCTGACACCCGAACACTTTGCTTGAAGTGTCGCAAGGCACTAAGGAGATAGCATGGCTAAAGACCCGAAATGGGGTGAACACGCGGACCTCATCCAGACAGGTAAGCAATGCACCCTCTGCAAGAGAGGGTTCTGGTGTTCCCCGAAAGCAAGGACACGAGAAACGAGGGAACTGTGTCTCCCATGCCGGAGGTGGGTGAAGGAGATACAAAGGACAAAGAAAAGGGGGTGAAACCATGAACTAACCGCACTGGTGGGGGTCCTTGACTAGTACCCGACCCTCATTGACAACTGAATACGTTATTCGCCTCACGGTCTGACTGTGGAGTCAGGCCGTGTATCGAGTGACTGATTCGGACTCGTCGTACACCGATGCCTAGCATAGCGTGTACCGGGTTGGAACGTCCTCTAAGGGGCTTAGCAACAGCTAAATGGCCCCTCGCTGGGCCTTACCTGCTTAGTAGCGGAGTAATTACCGTAAACGGCTGACAGGGTAAGGCCCAGCGAGGGACTATTTAACGAGGAGGTAAAGGATGGAATTCGTACTAACTGGCACCCACGGCGAGGCGATCTCGGTCAAGGACTCCGGCAAGGACAACTACTTGCTGACAATCCCCGTGAACAATGGCGCTTTCTACAAAATTATCATCACCAAGGAACAATTCAAGCGCCTGGCTAAGGCCAGCTAATGCCTGGCCCCGCTCTGACATCAGAGCAGTACGTTTTCAACGATGGAGCGCCATGCCCGAACTGCGGTGATACGCGGTTCGTCGAGTACATACAAGGCTGGAGGTACACTCGTGGCATCGTGATGAGGCGCAAGGCCATGTGCGGTGACTGCAAGGCCCAGTGGCAAGACGAGTTCTTGCTCAACGGCTATGTAAACCTAACCGTCCCAAAGGAGGAAGTGGATGCCTAAATACATGGTGACGTACTCAATCACCCACCAGGCGATTGAGGTAACCGTCGATGCCCCTGACTTTGACCCCGAAGCTGAGGGATGCTACGACCCTGTCACAGATATATCTGATAAGAGGTTCAATCACTGGTTGGACCTGGTTCACGTTGGGACAGACCCAACGTGTCCTGAGTGCGCTCCGGAACTCAATGTAGCGAGCGTGGAATGGGAAGTAGTTAACATCGAGGAGGTCAAGGATGGCGATAAGGAATAGCCTAATCGTGGTGATACAGAACGAGCCACGCGACGGGGACATAGTCTACGTCGAGAAGGACGAGGAAGCCTTCAAGAACCGGGTCGTGGAACTCGACATGGTCGAGGCTGACGTTGCCGATGAGATAGTGGAGTTGGGGCAAATGTATTACGACGACGACAACGCCTGCACCATCGTCGGCTACGAGGTGAAGTTCCCCTACCCTATCGACGATGTCTGCCTGGACTGCTTCCAGAGTGAGGATTCGGGCTACCAAATCCACAAGGTTGGGGAGAGCATGGTAGTCAACTTTGTGGAGAAAACCGACTGCGAAAATTGCAAGGAGGAGGAGGAATAGGTGGCAAGAGGAATGACATGGGCGCGGACTAATTACTTAATCCGAGAAATTCGGCGGTTAGCCCTTACAGATGCTACAACCAGGGCAAAATCTGCCAGACGATTAGAAGCTCTACGAGCGGAATTGGGCGGTCCATCTTGGGAGTTATTCAAAAAAGAGCGGGAGGTGGAATAGTGTCAAGAGAGGCGTATGAAGTCCTGTGGGTGGTCGAGGCTGAGTCCGGCCACCTTGCTAGGGAGCAGGTGGTAGCCCATCTGGCTCAGCTAACTCTGTTGCCCAACGCTGATTTTCGTGACTACAGCCTGTCGTTTGTCGAGCCTGTAAAGGTGGGCACCTACGAGGGATCGCTGATGCTGTCCACGTTCTGGGATGTCTACGTCGATAGCATCAGGGACGACATCCTCACCATCTATGAAGAAACGCGGGGAGACCACCAAGTCGTTGAACGGCTCCGTGAGTCTCTAGTGTTCAGAACAGCCTGTTACCGGGTAGGGGTTATCAGTGGTTGGCCTCTCCGCATCTACTGGGATGGCGTCGGTCTGAACTTTCTCAGCCAGCTTGAGAACTTGAGGCGTGACGGCGTCGATGAGTGGGTCGTCACCGTCCAGCTTTCTTAGTGCGTCACACTTTCCGGCAACGCCGGAGTACGGTATTTTAGGAGGTATTTGCTTATGGTTGCTCATTTCGGGTCGGCGAGTCCCAAGGTCGTGGCGCAGACAGCGCCGGATAGGAAATTCACGTTCAAGCAGGCGTTTCCCCATCCTGGGGTGGACTTGGTCATGGGTCAGAGGGGTTCAGGCAAGACGGCTTTCGGCTTCTGGCTGATGGAGGAAATCTATAACCTGACCAACGGTGCTATGGGTGGCGCTGTCCTCAAGGCTCCAGCAGGGGTCAAGAAGCTATTGCCTGGCTGGATAGCCACGCCCAACCGCATCCGTGGCATCCCCACCGACAGCGTGGTGATTATCGACGAGGCCCAACAGATGGCTAACGCAAGGAGGTCATCGTCCAATGAGAACCTCGATATGGCGCAACTGGTTGCTCTGTCGAGGCAACGCAATCAGCTAATCATCCTCATCAGCCATCACTCTCGCAAGTTGGATATGAACGAGGTGATGGATTGCAGCAGGGTTATCTGGAAGAAGCCTAGCGCCGGCCAGGTGATGTTTGAGCGCAAGGAGATGAAGCCCTTTGCCGAAAGGGCGGTGGCGAAGTTCGCGGAGCGCAAAGGCAATTTGCAGAAAGTGGCCTACGTCATGGATTTCGAGAACCTCACGTTTGGTTTCGCCCGCACCGGGCTGGCGAGTTTCTGGTCTGAGGGGCTTAGCACGGGCTACTCAGGGCCGGATTTGGGTGCGATGGGGGCGCTCTTTGAGTGACACCATCGGTTTGACAAAGATTTAAATTCGTGCTAAACTGGTTTTAACCTAGTCCCAAATTTAGATGCCCAAGGAGGCACAGCATTGGTACACCTAGATTCTCCCTATAGTGGAACCCAGGCCCAGAATCAGGTATTCCTTGAGGTCGAGGATATCCTGCAGAAGCTGGAGATGCCCGATGGCATAGTAGCCAGCCCCACCACGGTGCAGTCCAGAAGGGTCAAGATCGAACCGGCAGTTGATGGGACCATCAATGTACGGCTCAATAGCAACCAGGACGAGACCTTCACCATCGACACTCCAGAGGGGTACACGGCCCTGGCTGAGTTGGTGGGCATCCCTCAATCGGTGGTCAAGCGGTACGGTACGAAAATGACCGCCCCTATGGTCACCCACGGCCTCAAGGACAAGGAGGGTCTGGTGGTCATTCGGGACGCTGACAATCGGCTCCTCGATATCAAAGACCAGCATCACCTCCAGCCCATCATCAGGCCGGAGCAGGCCATCGAGAAGATGATGCTCCAGTGGCCTGAGTTGCGGTTCCAAGACGCTCAGGTTGGCAAGGGTAACTACCAGGCCGATATCCTGGCTATCACCCACGATGATGAGCGCAAGTTGGAAGACTTGTTAGCACCGGGTCTGCACGTATTCCTGCCTGATGGCGGTGACCCGTTTAGGGCTGGTGTCCATGTGGGCTTCAACAGCATGGGCATAACCGCTCCGGTCATTGAGCCGTACCTGCTCAGACTGGTCTGTCGCAACGGCGCACTCCATGCCGAATATCTTCACGAGGAATGGGGTCGGGGCTACGGCGAGGGCGATGAGTTGTGGCAGTGGTTCCGCGACGGCCTGCAGGCCAGTGACATGGCGGTGAACAACATCATGGACAAGTACGCCGCGATGGTAGGCGATGCCATCCCGGAGGGTGACAGGGCCAACGCAGTCGCTGGCTACATCCGTAACGCTAGGCTGAACGGCGATGATGCCCAGGCCGTACAGGCCCAGGCCATCAATGAACCGCCTCGCAACCAGTATGACCTGTTCAACATAGCGACGAACACGGCCACCCACTCCCGGCGCAACAAGACCCTGGCGCAGATGATGGCGCAACAGCGCAAGGCCGCCGCCAACATCGGAGAGCATATCCACGGAGCCTACTGCCCCACCTGCAAGAAGTAGGCTAGGTTTCCATGAGGGCCGCCAGCGAAAGCTGGTGGCCCTTTTTTGTCAAAATTCCGACCATGCCAAGGAGGGACAAGCACGATGATGCGTAGAGGAATCATTGATAACTGCACGATATGTGGAGAGCGCGACAGGCTGATACGCCAATGTACGCGATGCCATAAATATGCGTGCCAAAAACCAGACTGCATCAAATTCATAACAGCAGAGAAATTATGCTCTGTGCCTGCCCGTTTTTTAGTCTTGGATGCACGATTCAGCGATATAGGAGGTTAGATCGTGGGGTTATTTAGCAACATAGCCAGGTGGTTCAACAACAGTCCAAATCAAGACGCATTTGAGGATGCAAAGGAGGAATGGAAAGCCGAGAACGGCAACAAGGGGATAGGACCCTATACCCAGGCCCGGCATGACTGGCGCAGCCGGATAGGCCAGTGTCCCGGCTCTGGCAAATCAGCGGATTCCATACAGTTCGTTGATAGGTATAGGCGTTCTGGCAAGGGTGCCAATGTTGATACTCATAGGATGCGAGTGGGTATATGCCCCGTTTGCAAGAAAAGCAAACTGGCCGTAACCAAGAAAGGCATGACCTGGCCCCATAAGACACCGGCCAAATCGACACCGGCATAGAGGTAATCATGGACTTTTGGCAGACGCAAGGCGGTATGAAGTTCCAGTACCAACTGCTCCACCAGATAACCCGGATAGCGGATGGCATTGAAGCGCAGAACAGTCTCTACGAGCGGTTACTACCGCCCGACGATGACCAGGGGCAACTGGCGTCAAACTGCGACCACTGCGAGGAAGACAAGTGCCAGCCGTTCATAGCCAAGCCCATTTGGTTCCACGATGACAGTGGGAACGACGTACTACACAACGTCAAATGCACCTGCACCTGTCACATAGCAAAGGAGATTACGGTATGACACAAATCCAGAAGGCAGACCCGACCAACATAGCAATACAGGCAGAAATCAGCCATGCGGTTGTCCAGCGCGTGGCAGACCAGGCCACCTACACCATCACGTTCAAAGGCTCCGCGCCCATCACGGCGATCAGTGCTAAGGGAGCGGAGGAACTATATCAACAGTGCTGCATGAAACGGCTTTGCCCAGAACTAGCCCTGGTGAAAGCCGACGACAAAATTGTCGATGGGCAGTGGATAGTTGACGGCACCTGGCGTGCAACGTGGTATGGGACTGGCGAGACCTACACAATCGACGCCCGTGGCTCAGAGCCATACGGCGAGGTCAAGGGTGAGATTGCCAATCGCGTCGCATATGGCAAAGCCAAGCGCAACGCTCACCTGAGTGCGGTCCCTAGCGTTATCAGAGAGGCGTTCTTAGACCACCTGACCAAGCGCACCGGGAAAAGGGTCGTGGACACTGAGGAATACGCAGACCGTCATGTGTCTCTCCCGCGGGACACGGCCAAGGCA
>Ga0310122_10000727_pt1 | contig 20794 bp, 18 predicted proteins | sample CB6_Bottom_1051__FD_203503 | JGI IMG/M metagenome (GOLD analysis project Ga0310122, IMG submission 203503) | Marine microbial communities from Western Arctic Ocean, Canada - CB6_Bottom_1051 | ecosystem: Environmental > Aquatic > Marine > Oceanic | place: Canada: Western Arctic Ocean | collected...
AAACCCGGAAGTCGACCTGTCGCCCGTCGATCCGCAACTGGAACTTTCCGTCCTGCGGAATCCTTCTCTCGGCGATGTCCAGGCCTGCCATGATCTTCAGTCGGCTGATGATGGAAGCCCTGAGTTTTGCGGGCGGTTGCTGAACTTCTCTGAGAACGCCGTCGCAGCGGTAACGGATCCGTAATGATCGATCCTGGGGTTCGACATGGATGTCGGAAGCCTTCTCACGAAGTGCCTGGTAGATGACATGGTTGACAATCTTGACGACAGGAGACTCGTTCCCCTCGAAGGAGAGTTCCTGGATCCCCTCTTCCTCTTCGCTGCTGTCGCGAAGTTCAAGTTCAAGATCTCCGTAGTCTTCGAGAACTTCCTCGATTTCCTTGCGACCATCTCCAAACAGGCGATCAATCGCTTCCTCGATGCGGAAGTCACAGGCGAGAACCGGCTGTACATGACACCGGGTCATGTTACGGATCTCGTCGAGTAATACGATGTCGTGAGGATCGGCAATGGCGACCGTCAGAACCCCCGCACTCTTTGCCACCGGAAGGACCCGACAGGAACGGGCAGTCTTCTCACGCAACTCCTCGCACGGATTCTCTTCGAGTTGGAGTCTGTCCAGATCGATCGGTGCAACACCGGTTTCTGTGGCCAGAACACCGAGCAATTCGCGCTCGTCGAGTGCCCCGGCTTCGACGAGAACCCGGGTCAATGACCCTTGCTCGCCAGCGCGAGCTAGCGCATCACCAATCAACTCGTCCTCAACCAGCCGATGCCGGGAAAGGATCTTGCCGAGTCTCCGATTGAATCTGGTGACGACGTGTGACATGTTCAGGACTGCCGCTGGAAAATTCTCTTGAGCTCATCTGAATCGCTGGCTCGCGAGATCGATTCTTCGTATGTGATCTGTCTCGTACGGTAGAGTTCGTACAGGGACTGGTTCATCGTCCTCATTCCCAGGTTGCCACCGGTCTGGATCGCCGAGGGGATCTGATGAACCTTGTTGTCCCTGATCAGTGCTCGTACCGCCGGTGTCGCCAGTAATATTTCACTGGCAAGAACTCGCCCGCGACCATCGGACCGGGTCACCAGTTGCTGGCACAAGATCCCCTCCATGACGAATGAAAGTTGTGTACGGATCTGTTGTTGTTGAAAAGGAGGGAACACATCGATCATGCGGTTCAGGCTCTGTACCGCATCATTGGTGTGTAGGGTTCCAAAGGTAAGATGTCCTGTCTCCGCGATCGTCAAAGCAGCAGAAATGCTATCCAGATCTCTCAACTCCCCAACCATGATCACATCTGGATCCTGTCGAAGAACTCGGCGTAAGGCACTCGAGAAACTGGGTGTGTCATTCCCTACCTCGCGTTGGGTCACGCGGCAATTTCTATTTCTATGGACGAACTCGATCGGATCCTCGATGGTCACGATATGATCGTTTCGACTCTGGTTGATGCTGTCGATCATCGAGGCAAGGGTCGTCGATTTACCACTACCGGTGGCACCCGTGATGAGTACCAGACCCTTCTTCTTCAAGCACAGGCCTTCGCAAACATCCTGCGGAAGTCCCAGACTCCCCATCTCCGGGATCTGGTTCGGGATCACCCTCAGAACTGCCCCTACCGACCCTCGCTGGAAGAAAACATTGGTACGGAAACGGCCGAGACCGCTGATTCCGAACGCCATGTCCAGCTCCTGCTCCTTCTCGAACATGCGAACCTGTTCGTTATCGAGGATCGAATAGACGATCTTTCTGACCTCATCCGGGTCGAGACTCGAATCGCCAGCGGCGACGAGACGACCATGGATGCGGATCATCGGCGGGGTGCCTGCACCCAGGTGAAGATCGGAGCCATCACGCTCCACGAGTTGCTGAACCAGATCTTCGATGGTGACCAATTGAGTCTCCTTGTCTCGCCGCAATACCGCTCCCCATCGGGCGGGAAACGGATTCGACGGTATTCAGGGGTGTACCTCGAAGAGTAGCATCCAGGCGCCGATTCAGGCCAAGAGGGGTGCCAGACCAATATGGCGCTCAACTGCCAGAATCGGGCAGGATCGAGCCGATAGGGCAATTTGTCGATTCGCCCCAGCAGCGCCCCGGAGGCGCTTCCCGTGTCGGGGTGTGCCGACGCTTTTTCGACCGGAAATCTGTGCGCCAACCGCACGTCAGGATCGGTTCAACGCGCCAACCCTGGCATGGAAAAGAGGGGTGGCGGAACTGCTGCCCGCCACCCCTCTTCAACTCGCGCCGGGACCAGCAAAGCCCCGCCGTGCAAGTGCTCTAATGATAGACGATGACCTCTACTCGGCGATTCTGACCCCGCCCCTGCTTGGTGGTGTTGTCTGCTACCGGACGCTGGGATCCATAACCCACCGCTTCGATCTTCACAGCATTGGAGGCTCCGGCATCGAGCAGAGCTCGCAGTACCGCACAGGCTCGGATGGAACTGAGTTCCCAGTTCGAGGCCCAGCGTGTTTTCGTTTTTTTGACCGGAGTCGAGTCGGTATGTCCCTCGACACGGATGTCTCTACCGAAGAATTCAGCGCGCAGAACCGCGGCGAGTTGCTCCAGAGCTTCTTTCCCCCGTCGTGTGATATCGGCACTGCCCGAACTGAACAGGACTTGCTGCTCAACGGTGATTCTCACGCCACCTTCCTCGGCCGTGGCTGTGAGTCCATCGATCCCCGCGAAACTGCCGAGATCAGGCTCCCCTACCTCCTCGATGATCGCCGCAGCAGGAGTCGGGCGAGACAGAAGAAGGTCGTTTTCAGCGACAAGGGCGGCATTCTTTGCATTGAGGTCAGCAAATTTCTTCTGGATGGCGATCAATTCCTGGACCGTCTCCTGCAGTTGACGTTCACTTGTCGACAGCTGGAACTCGAGACGATCTCTATCCCCTTCGACCTCTCGCAACTTGGTCTGATTGTATGAAAGTTCTCGTTCGAGGCTCGTGGTTTGACAACCAGCAATGATCGAAGCCAAGAACCCCAGCAACATAAAGCGTGATAACGAAGACATCCTGATCACTCCCCCTTCAGCGGATTGTCGTATCCGGTGGCACCCCATGCCAAGCCAGGGATCCTGCGGGCTATCACTGGCATCTGGGCGCAGGATAACCGTGCTTCGAGTGCCTAGATAGCGCCCTTCAAGAGGTTGGGAAAAACGCCATTCCCCGTCGGTCGATCACCCCTGAAGCAGCCCGAGATACCGCTCCCAGATCCACTGCAACTGCGGTCGCCCCAGTAACATCGATAAGGCACCAGCGGACAGGAACGGACCAAAGGGAATGTAACTCGCGCCCCGGCGCAGACGCAGCCAGATCCCCACGATCGATCCCAACAGACACGCAAGGAGGAAAGCGAACAGGATCGGTATCGGACCCAGCGTCGCTCCCAGCAGACCCATCCACTTGACATCCCCGAAGCCCATGGCGGGTTTGCGAAAGACCATCGAGCCGATTTTTCCGACTCCCCAGATGACACCAGCACCGGTTCCGGCGCCGATCAAACTGGATTGGATTCTCGCAATGGAGAAGGATCCCGTGGCTCCGGAACCAAACAGGTAGGCTGCGGCCAAAATCCCGATGAGGGCCCCGAGCAGGTAGAAGAGATAACATTCGGCAACGGTTCTGCGTTGACCTTCCCAGTTCGGCATCCAGCGCTGGAATCCACCTCCCAGTACCACTGCGCCGATCAGCAGCGACAAAACCAGCGGTAGACCACCACCGCAAGCATCGACGAGGGTCATGCTCTCGCGAGTTTCCATGACCGGAAGACCAGGATTCCACGGTGACACGAGCAGTACCGCAGCGGTCGCTGGAATCGAGATGCTATCGGGGATGATCTTGTGATCGAAGTCGATCCCACTGACCACGATGAGGATCGAGACCCACCCCCACACCCCCACCAACAGCAGAATTTGTGCCAGTTCGACCTGCTCGGGCACGAGCGGATCGGCGCCGAGGATCTCGCCACCAAAGCGATAGGCTACCAGCAGAAACAGAGCCGCACTGAGAGCTTCTACCAGTGGATAGCGCGGCGAGATCGGTTCGGAGCAATCTCTACAACGACCTCGTAACCACAACCATGCCAGCACCGGGATGTTATCGAAGAAGCGCACGGCGGACTTGCACGAGGGACAGAAGGAACCACGAGGACTGGTGACGTGCAGACCCTCGATGGGGATACGGTAGATACACACGTTGAGGAAGGAACCCACGACAGCACCGAGGACACCGGATAGACCCCACAAGATTGGTTCCAGATCATCGACCGGGATCCCCATCATCATTCACGATCCTCCTCGAGCCGACTCAGGATAACATCGACGACGGAAGAAGGAGCAATTCCCAGGGTATCGATGGGGTCTCCTGCCAGTGCCAGGTAGTACGGTTCGCGGATAATTCTCAGACGGGCCATGACGAGTTCTCCACCGTCTTCGTGGCACAACAGGGGTCTGGTGGAGGGATCACAACGGCTGATCAGCACCTTATCAGTAGCATCGAGCCAGATGCACTTCCAGCGCTCGAGGATCTCTCGAACATAGGGGATCTCCACCACTCCCCCGCCGGTGGACACCACCAGTGACATGCGACCGACTTTCCGTGACTTGTTGCCCTCCAACGTCGCCATGAAAAGGGCCTCCGCGGCTCGGTAAGCCGGGAGGCCTTTTTGCTCGATCCAACTGGAGGCATGCCAGCCTGACAGTTCCTCGATGGAACGGTCAATATCGATGTACCTGGCCTCGAGCCTGCTCGCCAGCAGTTCTCCCACCGTGCTCTTACCGCTCCCGGGGAGTCCGATGAGCGCGATGCGATCGGTCACAGTGCAATCTACCGGCGCTGCAGGGGAATCGAGACCTGGATGATCTCGAGATCCCTGCGGATCGTCACCTGGATCTCCAACAGCCCCGAGAACTGCAGCGCATCCTGGATGTCCTCGATGGAGCGCACTTCCATGTCGCAAATCCGGATGATCCAGTCACCTCGTAGCAGTCCCGCCTCATGAGCGGGTGAACCCACGTGGATCTCGGTCAGTAAGATGCCAATAGCATTTTGTTCGACCTCGATTCCGAGTACTGGTGGCTCGCTGGCGCCATCGAATTTCGTTTCCGGAATCTGTTGTGGCTGCGAGTTATCGTTGCGATGGGCGATCAGGGTCAACGGTTCATTTCCGCGCAGAACGTCCATCGACACAGGGGCTCCCGCCATCGTTTGCGAGAGTACCTCTCCGATCTGTTCGAGAGAGCCGATCGGCACGTCCTCGACCCGGATGATGCGGTCGCCGATGTGGGCACCTGCTGAGCCAGCTCCACTGCCCGGAAGAATTGAATCGATGTAGGCACCATCGGCATCCCATGCGACGATGATTCCCAGTTTGCCATTTCCACTCGGCTTCGGAGGCTCGAATCGAGCCGAACTCGCTACCGGGCGCGCAACATTCTCATCATCCTCGATGGCCCGTGATTGACCCTCTGTGGTCGGGTACTTGCCCAGGACCCCTTCCGTCTCGTGGGGTTGTCCGGCACGGGCATATCGCACCTCGATCGCATCTCCAACGCTTCTGCGATCCAGCGCTTCACGCAGAACATCGATACTGGTGATTATTTTTCCGGCCACCGTAACCAGCAGGTCTCCTTCACGAAGCCCCATCTTGTCGGCGCAACTGCCTACAATCACTTCACTCACCACCACCGACTCGCCCCGCTCGACAGGAACGATGCCGAGGAAGCCACGTCCCTCTCCTTGACCATCGGAACGATCTCCACCGGCTGTCCTCGGTGCTTCAACCGAAACCGCCGCGAGATCACCGCCACCGAATCGAACCACACACACCCATGATGCTCCGCCACGAATGAAAGAGATCGTCTGCTGGACACCCGGAACCGTCGACTGCAACACATCACGCAGCCCGTCGATGGTCCTCACCCTGGCGTCTCCGAAAGCGGTGATGACATCGCCGACGTGGATTCCTGCAACATCGGCGTTGGAACCGGACTCGACACTGGTGACTTGCAATCCAAAGTCATCGGTTTGCAATACGTTGACACCGAGTGTGATTCCAGGCTTCATACGCGGCACCGGTTGTGGCGCCACCGGCACCGGTTCCTGGAGCGGAATTGCCGGAATCGTTACGGGATCCTGCGCCGTCTCGATGGCTTCGCTACGAGCCTTGAGAACTCCTCTTCCCGTGACCTTGAGGACCCCCCCGGGACCGGATCGCGCCCAGCCAGCGGTCACTCCATCGCCGACCTTCTTGGCGGTCAGAATCGCCACCAGATGGTCGTATGAAGCGGCCTGACCATCGACCTCGAAGATCGCATCGCCTGGCTTTATCCCCATCTCAGAGGCAGTACTTCCCTCCTCGACACTGTCCACGATCACCGAGCTGGAGGCCTCGACCTCCAGTTGACTGGCCTGATTCGCCCCGATCTCGACGATGGTAATTCCCAGGTAGCCTCGGGCCACCGGGACTGCCTCCTGGGAGGCTACAGCAGCAGCCAGTTGCTCCTCGAGAGCCGCGACCTTGGCTGTCGCAACGGAGACTACTCCCTCGAGACGAACATTCTCTGTCTCGAGTTCATGAATCCTGGCCCTGGCACGTTTCAGCTCCTCACGAGGTCCTTGCTGAGCCCGTTGCAATTCATCACGGAACTGAATTCGCATCTTTTCCAGTTCGGCATTGAAGCGTGCTTCGATCTCCTTGAGATCGTCGTCGAGTACAACAGAATCAGCGGCAACCGCCGACGTCGAGATGATGCCCACGAACATGATCATGAGCAGGGTAAAGACCCAGGTGTTGGATTTCATCGCTGTCACTTTCCTTCCCTCCATACAGGAGTTCCCTATTTTTTCGGTGTCCCAGGGACCGCGGGTCACACTCACCCCCAGGATGAGCGACCCCGATCTACGCGTTGATTCTAGACCGGACCAACCGGGCTCGGCAACGACCCGCCATCGGAGTTCTGAAGGGGCAAACTCAGGCGAGAAACGCCTGAATTCGCTCGATGGCCTGGCGCAATTCCCTCTGGGGCCTGGCAAAGGAGAGCCGGACACAATCGGAAACGCCGAATGCTCCTCCAGGAACCACTGCAATCTCGTGTTGCTCCAGTAATCTCATCGCGAAGTCTGAAGCATCATCGGCGACTCCCCCATCGCCCAATCGCTCGGCGAGATCGACGAAGATGTAGAAGGCACCTCCAGGGATGGAATAGTTCACCCCGGAGATTTTCGAAAGTCCATCTACCATCAGATCTCGTCTCTCCCGGAATTCGTCATACATGTGCTCGAGGTCGGGATGATCATGCCCATCGAGCGCTGCAGCCACGCACGCCTGAGATACGGTGCAGGCGTTGGAACTGTTGTGGCTCTGAAGTCTGCCGATGGCACCGGCAAGTTCCAGGTTACACACGGTCCATCCGATTCGCCATCCAGTCATGGCGAAACTCTTTGAGAGCCCCGAGATCAGCGCCACCCGCTCGGGATCATCCGAGAAGGGACTGTGCATCGGTTTGTCATGGAGCAGGCTCTCGTAGATCTCGTCACTGATCACCCACAGGTCATTTTTTTGGGCAAAATCGACGATCGCAGCGATGTCCGCTGCGCTACTGACCAATCCGGTCGGGTTTCCTGGCTCATTGAGGATGATCCCGGTCGTCCGAGGGGTCAGTTGCGACTCCAGCATCTCGGGAGTCAGCCGGTGGTTCTCGCGAGCGGAAGTCAATACAGGGACCGGCACCCCCTCTGCCAGTCGGATCAGCTCGGGAAAAGAGACCCAGTACGGTGCTGAAAGCAACACCTCATCGCCGGGATCCACCAGTGACAGCAGCGTCTGAGAGAGACAGTGCTTGGCACCCGAGGAAATCACCACCTGGGATGGATCCACCCGGACGTTGCGGGTGCGCTCAACATGACGGCAGATCGCTTCGCGAGCCTCGATATGTCCGGCCGCAGCAGTGTAGCGCGTCCACCCATCGTCGATGGCAGTTATCGCCGCCTTTCGGATGAACTCGGGTGTCGGAAAATCGGGCTCACCAACGCTGAGATTCAGAATCTTCGCACCCGATTTCTTCAACTCCTGAATTTTTTCATTCAGGGTCAGCGTTGCAGAAGGCTCGATGGTACGAACACGTTGACTGATCATGAATTCCCCCTGTTCGAGCGAAACAGGAATGCCCGAACCATCATCGGGAATGCTATCGCCCTGCTAGGGCAAGAGCGAGTCGATCGAGCCGACGCGAGAGATGGCTCGCTCGGATCTTGTGAGAAGTTGCGCAACTTCCCTCGAGGGCTATGATGGAGGGTAGAATCGGTGCCGGTATTGACCCCAGTAGGCCATTGTTGCCAATCAGGCCAGGTCCTGCACTGCTATGCCCGCTCAAGAACACGAATCGAGGTCAGGTGATGGAACAAAACAGCATCTTTCGGCCATTTCTCGCGTTCCTCTTCATCGGAGCGATAACCGTGGTTTATCCGTCCACGGCTCTCTCTCAGGCCCTCTTTATCCGAGGTGATTGCAACATCGACAATTCTCTCGACATCGCTGATGCGATCCTCGGACTGGGAATCCTCTTCTCCGGGGCAGGACCGGCCGCCTGCGACGATGCCTGCGACGTGAACGACGATGGAAGCATCGACATCAGTGATCCGATATCACTACTGTCCAACCTCTTCAACTCCGGTCCCAACCCGCCGCCACCGAACAATTGTGGTGACGATCCGACCACTGATTCTCTCGACTGCCAGAATGGACCGCTGCAATGTGTTCTTGAAGATTGCAGTAATGGAATCGATGACGATGGGGATGGCCTCATCGATTGCTTCGATCCCGATTGTGCTGCGGACCCGGCCTGCATCTCTTCGCTGTCCTTCGCAAACGATATCTACCCCATCATCGACTTTGAATGTGTTTTCTGCCACGGCCCCCCCGCTCCATTCGGGAATCTCGACATGTCTGGAGGTGCTGCGGCTGGCTATGATGCGATCGTCAATGTCATGTCTGGTGAGTGCCCGACTTACGTTTTGGTCAGTCCAGATGACTCCCAGTCCAGTTGGTTATTCCGCAAGATCGAGGGCACACATGTTGAAGCGGCCACTGCGGTCGGTTGCGACGCGTTAGCCGCAGGAGGGCGGATGCCTTTCGGTCCCTTCTGCTGCCTCACTACATTCGAAATCGAATTGATTCGCGACTGGATCGACAGCGGAGCCAATCCCTAAGAGATCGCTTATTGACCACTGGTCGCCGCTAATCCTTGGTCTGCATTGACTTCTGCGGGCGGAAGAATACACTCCCCGTTCAGTTTCCGAGCCGAGGTGGCGGAACTGGCAGACGCGCCAGGTTAAGGACCTGGTGGGCTTAGGCCCATGGGGGTTCGAGTCCCCCCCTCGGCATTGCACTTTCGCCCGGCTCTGCTCTTCTCGCGACTCTTATCAGTGTTGCTCCGGTAGCGCTATCGTTCGAACCGATTCTTCATGCTGAATTCTCTCCAGCGGCGCTGCCAGTGCTAAATATCCTCGGCAGAATCTCCTTCGCTGTCCCGGGGATCGGAAGGACGGGTGGAGGAAGTACGGGATCCGGATTCACTTCGATGACCACAACGCCGATTTCCAGGGCACGAAACACCATTCCTGCAGCCGGATGCACCACCGCCGAGGTTCCGATCACGACCATCACATCGCAATCATCAATCTGTTCCAGCGATCGATCCACCGCGGCCTCCGGTAACGGCTCTCCAAACCATACGACTCCGGGCCGAAGGGAGCCTCCGCAACTACAGAAGACACCATCCAGATCCACAGCTCTCTGGCCACAACGGTGACAGCGATCATGGTGGATGGAACCGTGTAGTTCGACGACATCCGGACATCCAGATCTCTGATGCAGGCCATCGACGTTCTGGGTGATCACACAACTCGTCTTGCCGGAATGAAGACACCAACTGGCCAGCACCTGGTGACCTCGATGAGGCTGGACCTGCCCGATGAGATCTCGACGCCAGCGATACCAGGACCGCACCACCTCCGGGGATCTCTCGAATGCTTCAGGAGTCGCCAGCTCTTCGGGTCGATATCCCTGCCAGAGTCCGTGCTGGCCACGAAAGGTCGGAATACCACTCTCGGCACTCATTCCGGCTCCGGTGAAGATCACCAGATTTCGAGCCGATTCGATCAACGAGGTGGCACGATGGATTTCCCCGCGCCTGCCAGAAACCGGTGCATCACCGTCGCCAGACTCACAGGTCATGAAATTCCAACTTCCCGCTCGAGATGAGATCATCCTGAGACCCGCTGATATTCAACGAGAAAAAGGGGAGACAGGGATAACCCCGTCTCCCCTTTCTGATGGTCCTGGTCCGAACGGGAACCAGCGAGCCTATGCCCCCCGCTTCAGTCCCAGCCGGAATCGGACGCAAAACCGACGTCAACCCCAATAACCGTACTTTGGTTCGGTCTTCGAGGAGGACTTGGCCCGCACCTTCGCCGTGCGCCAGGACCTTCGACCGGAAGGCGTCGCTACTTTTTTCTACGTGCCTTCCGCTTGGCCTTCTTCTTGGCTGGCTTGCGCTTGGCCTTCTTCTTGGCTGGCTTGCGCTTGGCCTTCTTCTTGGCTGGCTTGCGCTTGGCCTTCTTCTTGGCAGTCTTACGCTTGGCCTTCTTCTTGGCAGTCTTGCGCTTGGCCTTCTTCTTGGCTGGCTTGCGCTTGGCCTTCTTCTTGGCAGTCTTGCGCTTGGCCTTCTTCTTGGCTGGCTTGCGCTTGGCCTTCTTCTTGGCAGTCTTACGCTTGGCCTTCTTCTTAGCTGGCTTGCGCTTGGCTTTCTTCTTCGCCGGTTTTCGCTTAGCGGTTTTCCGCTTCGCCTTCTTCCGCTTAGCGGCCTTCTTCTTGGCCATGCAAACTCCTATCGGGGGTCTTTCCCCCCACAACCCTGATGCTCCCGTCCCCCTCCGCGGGGACGTCCGAAGACCTACCACGGGCAACCATTGCCCCTGCTCGATCACCGGAAGATTTGCTGGAAAGTATGCGCGGCGATAGAACACCTGCGCAAGTAGGTTCCCGAAAGGTACACGTGGGTACCCAACGAGACAAAGGTGAGATCGTTCGCGAGTTAAAAGAGGATCGAATCAACCAGTCCCCCGTGTCGTCCATCCTGCAAGAAGGGAGTCACGTCGAGACGACAAAGACATTTCCCCCTGCCGAAAAGAATCGCTCGAGAACCCCGCCACTACCACTGATGGCAATCCGGTCACTCGCCGATCTTCGCGGTGGAAGCACCTCCCGTTCCCCTCGGGATCAAGGTACTTCCTCTCGATGGCGGTATCCTACAGAACCGATTTGATATCTGCCAACTTCTTTTTTTGTGTTCTAGATATTCTCTTTGCAGGAATTTCACAGCTCGACAACAAGCCAGAAGGCTCTCACCGGTTACCGATGAGAGCCTTCTGCAAGTCTATTGCGTCAAAAACGGTTTATTTGCACAAATTTAGCGAGATGCGATAGGGCTTCCCAGTGAAGTCAAGACGGATGCGATCAGTCCATCCACACGAGGATCTAACTCGGTAGAAGTGTAGACCGATATCAGCAACATCCCATCAGCTCCTGGGACCAGACCATGAAGACAGTCCTGACTTCCGGACGGGGACACAGTCTCGCTGATAAATGCCGGACGAAGAACAGACAAAAGTGAAGCTCTCCCGGAAGTCCTGGAAATGAAGCCAGCTCTGTTCAGTCTATCTTTGAGAATGACAGCTGCTTTTTCAGGAAGGATGTTTTCACCCGGGTATCGATCGATCGCGATCACCACGGATCCATCATCAGAGACGACGCGGGCAGCGTCTGCGGCACTTACTGATTCCCAGCCCGAGGGGACATCGATGAATAGTCCGATGCCTTCCAGTTCAACCCGAGAAAATCGAGGTAATCCGGATTCCTCGACCGATTCAAGAACGACAACCTCCGGGCTCGAGGATTCCGAAGCAACCTCTGCTCCCACCACTGCAGATTCAGGACTGGAAGTTTCGTTCACCGCAAGATCATTATCAGCATGGGCGACCGGCTCGAGAAGTTCGTCCAGGTCTGGTAATTCGATGTCGACATTGACAGCGCCAGGATTGCGAACAACCCGCGCCACGTATCTCTTCGCAAGATATTCGACCTCAGAAGTCTCGAGAACGACGTCCTCTACAAATCGACGATAGATGGTAGCCCTACCGTTGACCCAGGTCACGATCACCTTCTCTTCATCGTTGGCGATGATCTTGCCTGTTATCACGTGGCCATTTTTCAGGAACACGGTTCCTCCGAGAAGACCTCCAACAGGAACAATAATTAGCAGCGTGATCAGTACCAGGGTGAAACTCTTGAGATTCATCATTTTTCCGTTCCAGTTCCAACCATATGCTGGTCGAGGGTCTCAACGACCCACTCCTCGAAGTGCCCTGCTGCAATTGCAGTCTTCGAGAATTCATCGGCAGCCGTCACCGACGACCCTGCACCTGACCAGAAAGAGCTGGTACCCAGGATCAGCGCAAACAGCAATGCTGCTGCCGCAACACCAGGTCTCCAGTGTTCGATCGCCAATTCCCTGACTTCCTTGACTCGATCGGTGATGTCATTTCTCCACGATCTTTTTTTACCACCAGATTTTCGCTTGGCACCTTCGACCAGACTTGTGATGTCCTCGACATCCTCAACTTCGGGCAAATCGTCGACCAACTCCACGGACATTTCGGGGAGTCCCTCGAGTTCGCAGGTCTGAAGATCTCCACCAGGGCAACTAGAAAGCAAGCCAGGGCCTTCGGAGTCATCCAGCAGTACGAACATATCGTCATCCACGACCACTGAGGCTTCAGTGGTATCACTCACCGAAGATACTCCTTCGGTCTCTTCAGCAGACTTGTGCCTTGTGTCGGATCCGGGAGTGGATTTCATCGCATCCGTACCCTGTTGTGCATCAGAAGAGATTGTTTCTTCTTCATTCATCGGGATACCCCTGCCTGATTTCTACGCAAATCACCGCCGGGAAGGGCGATGGGTCTACCTAAAAGATTAGGATGAGAATCGAAATGGCGCCAAATAGCTCTCAATAGCGCTCAGGAGTTAGATACGAGGTCCTGAGAGAACTCCATATCACAACTGTAAGGACCAAGTGCAGGTGCTGGTGAGAGCAGCTGGCCACAAACTGCACAGGGTCCGGGCTCAACAGCGACCAGGCCGCAGGCTTGGCAGGTTCTCGCCAACCGACCCTGTTCATCGAGCAGCATCCGAACCTGTTGTCCAGACAACACGCCTCTGCGAATCAGAACCTCTCCGATCCTGAATCGCAGGCCAATCTTCCTCAACTGCGCCTGCTCGAAAATCGCCTCTTCCAGTTGATCCGATGAAAGCCATCCTCTGGCAGCAGCGAGACCACCCAGAGCCTGGTCCTCACCACGACGCCTGGAGCCATCAGCGATCCTGGTACGCAATATGTCACGTGTTCTACGCAACACCTGGTTGGCAACGGACACCGGGAGAAATTTCCTGCGGGTCAGAATCTCCAATAAATCTCGAGCACCAGGATCCCGCGGACAACATTGCAGGGCATCGACGAGCAATTCATCGGCTACCCAGGACCGATGCCGCAAGACCCGGATCGCAATCGCCAGATCCGGAGCTTTTTGCGAGGTCGCTTGCATCTCCGGTCCTTTCCAGCAGCTCGAGCATCTCCACGATCATGGTATCGAGAATCTCGAATCCCCTGTCCGTAAGGCGAATCGAGTTTTCGCTGCACAGAAGAAAACCCTGTTGTTCGTATCTGCGCAAATAAGACCCGCATCGATCGAAGATGTCATACCCTGTTTCGGAGCATATCTGTGCCGGGTCAATCCCTTCCACCAATCGCAATCCGAGCATGATCTGTTCGATCACGACGGTGAACCCGCCCGGCCGCTCGACATCCACACGCTCTGGTTTTCCACCCGATGCGATGTAGGACTGTACGTCGGGACGATTCTTCCAGCGTTTTCCGCCATGGAATGAAGCTGCGCCGCTACCTGCACCCAGATAGGTTCCCCTCAACCAGTAATTCAGATTGTGGAGCGACTCTCCGCCACGCTTGTATAGATTCGAGACTTCATATCTGCGATATCCCTGGCGAGACAGACCCTCGAGAAACTGACGCGACAACTCGATGCAGGTTTCATCCAGAAGCGGATCGATGACCCCTCTGCGACGCATCGCATCCAACCAGGTCCCCTGCTCGTAACTCAGATGATAAAGACTCACATGATCAGGATCGATGGCAGCTACCGCTTCGAGATCCGCTTTTACCGATTCAAGATCCTGTCCTGGCCAACCGACGATCAGGTCGAGGCTTGTTCTCGGAACTCCAAGTTCTGCCATCAACTGATGAACCTCGAAGACTCTGCTGGCATCGTGCCTTCTGCCCATCAATGACAAACCTCTCTCGTCAAAGGTCTGCGCCCCGGTGCTGATACGGTCCACACCATGTGAAAGTGCGATCTCAATCTTTTTTGCATCGATGGATTCTGGATTCATTTCAACCGTCCACTCGATGAGATCGGTTTTGAAATATTTCGAGAGAGTTGCCAGCAACTTATCCCAGGAGGCAAGATCCAGCGCGCTCGGAGTACCCCCCCCGATGAAGATGGTCCTCGGCTGAAACCCATTGGCAAAATGAATGGAAATTTCATCGACCAGAGCCTCGACATAATCCCTCACGACAGGAATCCGCAAGGAAGCGACGTGGAAGTCACAATAAGTGCATCGGCTTGCGCAGAAAGGCACATGCACGTACAGCCCCGGAGAGAGGTTCTCCTGCGCTTCGAGCCGATCCCCGCCAGTGGCCTGATTGGTGGATCTCGCAGCCATTTTGTATCCTTAATCGAGGTCTCTTCCGAGATCGTACCCACTTCCATCGACGGGGGCATCCACTCGTCGGGACCTCCGGTTTGAAGTCATCCGACAATGACGCGAAGCGGGAGTCCTCTCATGAGCAGCCTCAACGGTCACCTGGAGCACTTCGGTTTGCAGGAACTCCTGCAGACCCTCTCCCATGGGGCTCGAACCGGAACATTACAGATCGAACGTGATGATGAGAAGGTCGCGATCGTATTCGAGACCGGACATATCACATTCGTCCGAACCGGAGTTGCAAGCCAGATCAGGCTCAGAAGCATCCTCCTGAGATGCAATCTGGTCTCCGAGAGTGATCTCATCAAAGCGCGCGAAGACCAGCAGAAAACCGGAATGCTTCTAGGGAGAGCTTTGCTCGAAAGGGGCGTCCTCGACGATGGTCAACTGGCACAGGCCCTGAGGTTGAAGGCAGAAGAAGAACTCTTCGATCTCTTCCTGTGGGAACATGGCACGTTTGAATTTTTCCCGGAGTTGATCCAACCTGCAGCAGAAGATGAAATCAGCCAGATCACTCGGATTCAGGTCGACCCGATGTCCGTCATCATCGAAGGATTGCGGCAGGCAGATGAATGGAAAATCATCCGTGACCGAATCAGCGACCTCCGCTGGATACTGGTTCCTGTAGATGGAGTTTCCCCTCCAGCAGAATCTCATTCGATCTGGAAGATGATCGATGGTAAGCGATCCATCGAAGAAGTACTCGGTTTCTCGGCAGGTACAAGATTCGATACCTGTTCCATCCTCTATCGATTCCTGGAAGAAGAAATCGTCCGGGAGGCAACACACGGTGAAATGCTCCAGGTGGCCAGAGGTCTTGTCTCCAAAACCCCCTCTTCAGCACTTTCTATCTATCAGGCCCTGATTGACCGTGCCGGAAAGTCACTCGGGCACGAGTTGCTCGATGAATCAGCTGATTGTGCCTCACAGATCGATCCGGAAGCAGAGGCCGACTTCATCCGACAGTCGATCGAGATCCTCAAAACCCGAGGAGACGAGCCCGGGGCATGGATCCGCATGCAACGTCTACTTGTACTTTCCCCTGGTAATACAGATGACCTGAAAACCGCCTGGGTTTTACGTAAATACATCCCTACGCGCAGGATCGAATTAATTCTCGATGACCTGGTAAAATCTCTCCGAAGATGCGGAGATCATCGACAGATGATCACCGTCCTGCGTGAAGCAGAATCGATGCGTCAAGAAGATGCACACTACTGGCTCCAGCTTGGTGAAGTACTTCATCGCTGCAAGGAACCAGAGGCAGAAGATTGCCTCTCGAGGGCAATACAGATGTCGAGGCATCAACAACCCGAGCTCGCTCTGAGGGCAGAAAAGTTGCTCCGAAGTCTCAATTCTGATCTGGCACTCGATGATGAACTCATCGAGCAACTGAGGAATCGACGCAGCGTGCTTGACTCCTCCAAAAAACTTCGCAAGGGAATCATCTTTGCCTCGGCTGCACTTGCATTCGTCATGATACTGTTGCACTTCTCTTCCGAGTGGCGAGCGCAAGGATTACTTGCAGCAGCTAGAAGTATCGAGGCAAGTGGTTCCGAGATCACCGGCCTCGTCAACGCTGCAAAAGCATACGAAAGGGTCTCTTCGGAACACCCGTGGACCTTCGCTGGATCCTCTGGCGCTTCCGAAAGTACTCGGCTGCGCCTACAAATCGATCAGCGCCGTGAAAATGAATACCACGCACGAACCGAGGACCTCGAAGAGGCGCGTTCTCGCCGGTTAAAAAGATTGACTGAAGTTCGATCCGTCATCTCCCGAGCCCGGTCGCTGAGAAAAACTGGCGATGCCATCGCAGCGAGAGACGTCCTCGCCACCCTGACAGCTGCGGATCTGAAGATCTTGCCGGAGATCGAACTCAACAGTCTGAAGATTCCCGTGGTCATCCGGAGCAATCCAGCTGGAGCCAGGATCCTGAATGCAAACCGCTCCTTCCTCGGGACGAGTCCCGTGATCGTCGACCTCGCCCTCGATGAAACCCGCAGCTACTTCGTCGAACGATCTGGTTGTCGTACCAGAAGAGTAAATCTATCGGGAACGTCTCCAGGTGTGGTTACCGTTTCACTGGTCAGGGGACCTCTTCGTACCTACTCGCTATCTGCTCCGGTGGCACGATCAACAGTGGTAGGCAATCTTCTGATCACTGCGGGTACCGATGGCAAGATCAGAATTGTAGACGTGGACCAACTTCGTCCGATTGCTGAACAAGTCGTCGGAATCGAAGGGCATCCGGCTCCACTTCTGATTGATCATGAGAGCAGTGTGCTCGTCGTCCCGCTGGTAGGAAGATCTACCCTGGTACGACAGGATGGAAAGATTCTCTCTTTCGGACCCGCCGCAACCGCCCCATGGTCAGCCGCATCCAGATTGAAACAGGGATGGGCACTGGGAGATGTAGACGGGCATGTTTTCCATCTAGACGCGAGCGGTGAAACGAACTGGAAGTTCCGGTGCAACTCGCCGGTTTCTTTGCTCACACCATCCGCCGGGGGTGGCCTGTTGATCGTCGATCGAACCCGATTCCTTCACCGTCTCGACTCCGGAGGAAAACTGATCGGTTCTGCGATACTGCTCCCTGGTGATGCTATGCAACTATTTCCAGACGGACTCATTCTTTTCGATGAAGGTACCACCTGGAAACAGCACCAGATCACTCGGGGTCCAGTCCCATTCACAACCTCCAGGGAATCAGGCCGCAAAAAATTCTATGGCACCAATACAGGTTGGGCAGTGATTGATGACGACAGCATCAATCAATTCCAGAGCCCATCCCCGGCTTCCTGCGCACCACTCGAAGCTTCAGGTGATAGTGGATCCGCATGGGTTGCCGGTCGTGACGGCATCCTTCGCCTGCAGCACACCGACGGCAAGATCGGCTCGGAGGTAGAGCTTGGATCACCCGCCGTCAATCTACACCGCAGTTCACGGGGGCGGATTCTGGTCACCCTTGCAGACGGTCGCCTGTGCGACGTGGAAGAAATACAAAGATGATTTCCAGTACCTTGCTCACCATGGCCTTCTTCATCTGCACTGGATCGTCAGATTTCGTGACCACGGATGAAGTCTCGGTTGTAGATTCCCATATCATCCAGGTTCATGGTCGCATCGAGGATCGTATCGGAAACAGAATCCAACTTTCAGGATTCCCGCACAGGTTACTGGTATCACCAGGGGTGAAGATTCCACGCCGAGGCAGAAGAGATCGTTCTCCCTTGCTCCAGTTAACCCTCCTCAAGCAGCCACATGACTGGATAATCATCAAGGTTGGCACCTCAGTCGCGTGGGATCGGATCATGAAGCAGCATCGCTCACGAATTGATCAACTGCCTGCCGATCATCGAGAACTGGTATGTCGGTTTCTGCTGAGAGAATCTCCTCATGCGAGCCAGGGATCCTTGTGGCGTTCGCTCGAACTCGTGTTCAACGATGAACCTCTTCGATGGATCAGGTTGGGCGGCGAGTTCCTCTCGTCACAAAAATTACTCTCCGAAGAAATCGATAAACGAAACTTTCGGGAACTGGCCACAAGGGCAGGATTATATCTCCAACGAGGAGACTGGATCTCGAGATCCGATTTCTTCCGGCTGAACCGCCTCCGCCTGGTGGATGGACAGGTCTGCGATGTGGTCAGAATCGAACTGAAAGAACTGGCCGCCGAAGATCTCGACCGCCTGCTCAAGCAATCGAAGAAAGACCACGTAGTGGGAGAAGTTCAGGCAGGGGCCTCGCGGAAATCGGTACGTGCGCTATGGGGAGATCCACGCGAGGTCACCTGGGTGCAGTGGAACAGCCATATACTGGAGCAGTGGCAATATCCAGGGCAGATCGTTCGAATCATCGACGGACGAGTCTGTACAGTTCACTCGCAGGATGAAAATCCTAGCCGCTGAGATGAGATCAGTCTTCTCCGTCCGGATCCGCGCCTCGTCGTTGATTCACCGGTAAATCGAGCGGTAGATTGCCCTCCCGGGACCGTTCTTCCCTCTCCGGAGGTCTGTTGCTCTCGATGGCAGGGGGCGCCTCGTTGCCATCGGTCTGGCCCTCGACTGGCCAGCCCAGGCTTGCCCTGGGAAGAGCCGTTTCGCCTTCACTCCTGAGGGCATGAAACATCAATCCTTGCCTGGTGACCTCGACTCTTTCTCCAACACGCAACGGAAGCGGGATCCTCTCACCACGAACCACTGCAACACTTCCTTCGATGACTCGAACCTCGGATCGATGACGTGAAGCCCATCTTTGAACCTCAAAAGTAGTTCCAAGAACTCTCGTGGTAACCTCCTCAGTGACCACCACCAATCCACCTTTACCCGGGGGAACAAAGAATCTTGCCGAGCCATCGATCAAGGTCACCGATGATTCGCCTGTCAATGTGAGGTAGGTTCCGGCAGAAATCGTGATGACCCTGCCATCTGCATCGCCGATCTCTCCTGCACCTGATCGGCAACGAACAGTTCTACCGATCTCGATCATTCCAGTGGCACCGTCTTGCGATAGATCTCGTTCCTCACCATCAATCTCGATGAGGAAATCATCCTGAAGAGATGCTAGCGACATATTGCCTACGGTTGCGGAACCTCTCCACAGCGCGTCCCACCGAAAACCGGGAAAGACCGCCCAGGCAACGATGGAAATCAGAACCAGTACCCCCGCTGCCAGGGCCGCAAGTCGAGGAGCGGCTCGGTCTGCTGCTCTTGCGATCTCCTCTGACTCGCCGGGCGGAGATAACTTGCTGGGAATGAGAGTCCCCGTCAGCAACCGGTCGATCTCGCCACTAACCTTGACGACACCGAGATCGAGGGCATCCATCCCATGCTGAAATTCTTTGTACCAGTTGCGGCAACCCGAACAATGATCGAGGTGAGATTCGAGAATCGCGACCCTTTCTGGTGGCAGTTCCTGATCCTCGAGTTGTGAGATCCAACGACGGATCAGATGACATTCAGGTTGCGGATTCAATGGTCACCTCCAGAAGAACCATCGAGACGCTTCAGTTTCTCAGCCAGAGCCCCTCTGGCACGAAACAGTTTCGACTCCACGCCCTTCACGGTCGTCCCGAGAATGCGAGCGATCTCCCTGTAGGAACGATCCTGGTCATGTTTCAGCATCAGAACCTCTCGATACTCCGCCGGTAACTCTGCAAGGATTTTTCGGATCTTCTCTCCACGTTCCTTCTGCTCGAGAACTTCTGAGGGACCCGGCCCGCGATCTGCATCAAGAGCATCATCCAGTTGCGCAGTTTCTGGTGCTTTTCTCCGTCGGTGCCGCAATAAATCGAGAGATCTGGTACGAACAATCTGTAAGAACCACGCAGAAAATCTCCCGTCTTCTCTCAATCCATCCAGACTACGCCATGCCTTCACAAATGCATCTTGAACCGCATCAGCTGCAAGATGGGTATCGTTGAGGATGCCGTAGGCGATACTTCCTGCGACCTTCTGATGCAACTCGACCAGTTTCGTGAACGCTTCGCGATCTCCCTGGCGTGCAGCAGAGACGAGTGGAGCAATCTCCAGATTCATTGCTCAATCTCCAGCACCAGAACACCATCATGGATGACGTCCCGAATCTGCCAATCCCTCGCCATCATCAACGGTCTCGCTCCTGTCTCTCCAGGACCGAATCGAGGATATTCAGGTAGGATCTGTAGCGAAGAGGGTGGATACCCCCCTCCTCGACCGCTGCCTGGACTGCACAATCGGGCTCAGTTCTGTGCAGACAGTCCCGAAAGTGGCAGTCATCCATCACGGCAGCCAGATCCGGCATCGATGCAGCGATTTCTCCCGGGTCCAGTCCCCACAACGCCCAATCCCTGAATCCTGGGGTATCGACGATCGCACTTCCATCGCCAGCCGGATGCCAGGTCACG